>JACYYJ010085336.1_pt1 | contig 42801 bp, 80 predicted proteins | sample 8236861 | NCBI WGS metagenome assembly JACYYJ01 (sample SAMN14103086, study PRJNA606662) | landfill metagenome | isolation source: landfill solid waste | place: India:New Delhi, Okhla landfill site | collected 2017-11-05
AGCGGTATGAGTGGGTTGACCGTCACGCCGAGCAGCTTGCCCACGTCCGCGAGTTCGTGATTGCAGCGGACGACGATCAAGCGGGATGGAATTTGCGGACTGACCTCGTCGCACTGCTTGGGGCCGACCGCTGCCGGTTTGTCGAATACCCGTTCCCCTGCAAGGACCTCAACGAAGTCTTGCTCGAAGATGGGCCGGAGCGGGTTGTGGAGTGCATCACGACCGCCAAGCCGTTTCCGGTGCAGGGGCTCTACACGATCGACGACTTCCCGGAGAAAGGCGAGGTCCGGTCCTACCCCATTGGCGTCGAGCCGATCCGCGAGATGATCGAGATTGTTCCCGGCACGCTGACGGTCCTGACCGGCTATTCCAACATGGGCAAGTCAACGCTGATGAATGTGATTATCGGCCATGCCCTGCGGCACCTGTTTCCGGTGTGTGTGGCATCGTTCGAAACGGACGTGCGCCCGATCCTGGTGGATGGCCTGAGCCGAGCGATGGCGGGGATGCACAACCTCACGCCGGAGCACAAGGAAGTCGCCACGAAGGTTCTGCGCGAGCGGCTGCACATCATCTCGCAGAGCGTGGACGAGGACATGGAAATGGACCTCGATAAGTTCCTCGACCTGTGCCGGCTTGCAGTGCGTCGGGGCGCCAAGATGATCGTGCTCGATCCATGGAACGAGCTGGAGCACAAACGGCGTCGGGACGAGACGGAAACGGATTACATCGGGCGCGCCATTCGGGCAATCAAGCGCTTCGCCAAGCAATACGATGTCGCGTTCTGGATCGTCGCCCACCCCACGAAACCGCAGATGGGCGTGAGCAAGATCCCTGGCCTCTACGACATTTCCGGCTCGGCCAATTGGGCAAACAAGCCGGATTACGGCCTGACCTATCACCGCCCGAACCCGACCGAGAACCGCGCCACGATCCGCATTCACAAGGTCCGCATGGGCCTGCCGGGCCGAAAGGACGAGGCGGAAGTTATGTTCGACTTCCGGGAACACAAGTTCCGTGAGGCAGCATGAAAACCGCATCGGAGAAGCCAATGCCAAGTTCCTCGCAGACCTCGCCAGTGGAGTCCCCGACAACGAGCTGCGCAAGCGATGGAAAGCAGGCGAATACCAAGGAATCGGCGAACAGTTCGTTGCCGGATGGCGCAAATTGAACGGGAGAGCTTAGATGACCAGCAAGTCCGAACTTATCGATGCAATCAATGGTTACGTGTCAGGGGCCGGTGTGCCCGTGAGCGAATTCGATGCTGATTTCGCGGTAAAAATGATCGCCGCAATGATGGTCAGCTATCACAAATATGGCCTCGTCGCAAAGGCGTATCCGTCGCAATACAACGCCACCAGCGACGTTCGCGCCCGCATGGCGAAATACCGCGAGACGGGCAACAAGCACTACCTGGTGGATGCGGCCAACTTCGCGATGATCGAAGCAATGCATCCGTCGAATGCTGAAAGCCATTGGGGTGGTAACGATGCCGACGACTCCCCCGGGCGTTCAGCCGTGGCCGGGCGTCAACTGGTGACCAAAGACAACGACGGCAACCGCATTTTTGGCGATGTCGTGCTGCATCATCCGGGTGACCAATGAAGCGGAAGAGGCGGCAGCGAGCGCGGGCCGTAACTAGAGCCTCAGACCACACCTACGACTGCGAATGGCATTTAGACCAATACCCCGATGAATGCACTTGCGGGGCGATTAGGGAGGGAAGCAATGGCCAAGGGACGCGGTGATCCGAACGCAAAGCGCAGGGACGAGACGTATCTGCAATGGCGCTCCCGTCTTGCCCGGCAGCAGGAAACTGCACGCCGGCAGGGCGAGGACATCGTAACGCCTGAGACGCTGGCGCAGGGCGGCTTGGAGCGCGCCATGTCCCCGGATCAGGAGCGGGCCAGAACCTACCGCCGGACCACGAAGTCCTCGCTTGCTCGGTTGAAGGATCGGGGCGTCATAACCGACGAGCAGCATGCTTCGGCGCTGGAAATCGCGGAAGTGGTCGAGCGGATAGAGCGCGGCGTCGGTGTGGCTTCGGCAAGCCTCGCGGCCCGCGTCGATTGCAGCGGTGGTCGATACGATCCCCACATGGAGAGCCTGCATCGTGTCCGCATGGAGAGGGCTTACAGCGCATGGCGGCGCGCCCTGCCGTTGCCGCGCCGCATGTTCCTCGACATGGTAACTGAGGACTACCAGCTCGCAGCCATCGCCCGTCGCCACAATCGCAGCTGGATATGGGCAATCCGCGCACTCAAAGAGTGCCTGGACACATGGCCCGACGAACGCAAGCGTGCCTTCGATGCGATCGATCAGGATGATTTAGACAGGGCGGTGCAGAAAGTCGCTTGACCTAGGTGAACAAGTGTGATACCGGATAGTCAGGATCAAGAGTTGCGCCCAGAGCGCACTGACATACGGATTAACGCATACCGAACGCTCACTTCTCTGCAATGCGAGCTTTCGGTAGCATACGGATTAACGAATTGCTGCGAGCGCGTAGCAGATGGCCATCGGGTAAATCCCGATGGCGAGGTCGGGGCGGAACGTTTCGCATAACCTTGGCAACCCGGACGCGCAAAAGCTTGTGCACGAGCGTTTCGCAGCAACCCCATAGAGCCTCGCCCTAACCGGCGGGGCTTTTTCATAGGACTCCCCCGCTGTTGCTTTGCACAAGGGGAATGCAGCGCCAGTCGCGAGCGTGTGTCTGCACGGTGCCGGGGGACACTAGGTCCATCGCTCCCCCGCTAATCCCGGCCCCCAGCGGGTCGCGCCCCGATCCACCGATGATCAAGTCAGGTATCGCACAGGCTGCGAACACATCGCCGCTGCGATCGGGGCACACATCACTGAGGTGCGCTTATGCCTCGCTACGTCACCCGCGCCCGTCAAGTCAGGGCTGACACCGATTGGTATGAGCCACCCCTGATTACCAACATCGAGGTAACGGAAAGCGAGCCTGTCTGGACCGGACTACTGGGCCAGGACGGCAACGACATCATGCGGATGAACGACCCGATTGGGTTCGTCCACTTCTGACACCGATACACACTCAATACACACCGCAGACACACCGGCCCACCGCCTAGCGGAGCCGGGGGAAGCGAGGGGCAATGACTAAAGTAGCGCCGAACAGCCGTAAGCGCGCTTCCAATCCGAACCGTGGAAGCAAGCCCGGGGAGCGCCGTGGCGGACGCAAGAAGGGCACTCCGAACAAGGCTACGGCTGCGATCAAGGAGATCGCCGGGCAATACACCGTCCAGGCTGTCGAGACGCTGGTGAGCATTCTGGCGGGCGGTGAGGGCATTCCTGCGGCTGCCCAGGTGGCGGCGGCAAAGGAGATACTGGACCGCGCTCACGGCAAGCCTGCCCAGTCTGTCGATGTGACAGGCGACATGAGCTTCAAAGGACTTGAGGTTGTCATCCGGCGATGACCTGCGCATCGAAGTCGCGCCGGTCTTTGAGCCGCTACTAGAGCCCTCACGCTACAAGGCAGGATGGGGTGGCCGCGGTTCGGGCAAGAGCCAGTTCTTCGCGGACCTGATTATCATCGAGGCAATGAAGCGGCCCGGCCTTCGGGTGCTGTGCTGTCGTGAAATTCAGAAGTCGCTCAAGGAATCGGCCAAGCGCCTGATCGAAAGCAAGGTAGAGGAATACAACCTCGGCAGCCTGTTCGAATGTCAGAGCGCGGAGATAAAGACACCAGGCGGCGGCGTGATCGTGTTCGCTGGCTTGCAGGACCATACGAGCGAGAGCATCAAGTCCTACGAGGGCTTTGACATCGCATGGGTCGAGGAGGCCCAGACGGTCAGCCATCGTTCGCTTAACCTGCTGCGGCCGACAATCCGCAAGCCCGGCTCGGAGTTGTGGTTTAGCTGGAACCCGCGTTTCGACACTGATGCAGTGGACGAGATGCTGCGGGGCGAGGAAACGCCCAGCGGCTCGGTTGTCGTAAAGGCCAACTGGTCGGATAACCCGTGGTTTCCGGCAGAGCTTGAGCAGGAGCGGTTAGACTGCATCAGGCAGCAGCCCGAGCAATACGATCATATCTGGGAAGGCGGATACGCGGTTGTTGCCGAGGGCGCCTATTTCGCCAAGCACATTGCAGAGGCCCGCGAGCAAAAGCGGATAGCGGACGTTGCGATCGATCCGCTGCTTGGGCAGCGGGCATATTGGGACATCGGGCTAAGGGACGCCTGCGCAATCTGGATCGTCCAGCAGCGCGGGCCGGAGCTTCGGTTCGTCGATTACTACGAGGCAGAGGGACAGGACCTGGCCGCGCACCTCAATTGGCTGCGCTCGGCGGGATACGCGAATGCGGAGTGCGTGCTTCCCCATGACGGGGCCAAGCGCGATCCCATCGCGGCAGAGAGATACGAGGATCACATACGGTCGGCGGGCTTTGCTGTTCGCACGATCCCCAACCAGGGCAAGGGCGCTGCGCAAAAGCGTATCGAGGCGGCGCGCCGGCTGTTCGGGCAAATGCGCTTCGATGAGACGCGCTGCGCGAAGGGCTTGAAGGCCCTCGGTTGGTATCACGAGAAACGCAACGAAGGCGGCTACGGCGTCGGCCCGGATCATGATTGGTCGAGCCACGGGGCGGATGCCTTTGGGCTGGCGGCGATCGACTACCGCGAGCCGAAAGCCAGTAAGCCGCTCGATCTAAGCAAGTTGAAAAGGGCGATGGTATGAACGAACCCACCAGCCCTGAGGACCTGGCAGCAATCCTCAAGCGCGAATACGAAGCGGCTGACGACTACCACGAGCAGCTAGAGCAGCTTCAACGGGTCGCATTCGAGTATTACGAGGCCCAGCCTTTCGGGAACGAGGTGGATGGTCGCTCGCAGATCGTCCTGCCTGATGTGCAGGAAACCTGCGACGGGATGCTCGGCATCCTGCTTAAGATGTTCGTTTCAGGCGACCGCGTGGTGGAGTTCGAGGCCACCAACGAGGAAGATGAACAGGCGGCTGACGATGCGACGGCCGCGATCGACTATCTCTTCATGCGCAAGCAGGACGGTTACCGCGTCCTCAACGACGCTGGCATGGACGGTCTGCAACGCAAGATCGGCATTTTCAAGGCTGTCTGCGAGGAAGAAGAGAAGGTTTCCCGCCGCTGGGTCATGATCGAGGACGAGCTTCAACTCGGCATGATCGAGGGTGAGGTCGAGGACATTCGCGAGGACGGCAACGGCGGTGCGCGTGTTCTCGTCAAAACGCAGCGGGTCATCAAGCGTTATGCGACGGTAGCGGTCCCGACGAAGGAATACCGGTTCTCGCCTCGTGCGGCCCACGAGGACACGGCGGATTATCAGGCGCACGTTCGCCCGGTGACCCGCTCCGAACTGGTCGAGATGGGCTTCGACCGCGATCAGGCCTACAACCTCCCGGCCTATAGCTGCGAGCTTGTCGAGGAATACGAGAGCGACAATCTCGACACGTTCCGCCACGAGGAAAGCACGCCCGCGCTGGAGCAGGTCCTGCTCTGTGAGGAATACGCCCGCATCGACGTGGACGGGGACGGCATTGCCGAGCACGTCAAGTGCTACCGCGTAGAGAATGAAATCCTGATTGACGCCGAGAGCGGTGAGCCCTCGATCGAGACGATCGACGAGCAGCCGTTTTCGGTGTGGTGCCCGTTTCCGCGCCAGCATCGCCTGGTCGGGTATTCGCTGGCGGATAAGGTCATGGACCTCCAGTTGCTGCGCTCGCACTTCGCGCGCCAGCTTGTGGACGGCATGGCCTTTGCCAACATGCCGCGCCCGATCGTGTCGGAGTCCGGTTCGACCGACGAGACGCTTGACGACATTCTGAACCCCATTCCGGGGAGCCCGATCCGGGTTCGCGACCTCAACGCTGTCACCGCCCTGCCGAACAACTTCAACATTGGGGATTCCCTCCAGTCGATGGAGTGGGCGTCGCGCGAGAAGGAGGGGCGCTCGGGCATTGGCCGGGCCACGCCGACGCTCGACGAGAACAAGCTCAACAACCAGACGGCCACCGAGTTCTCGGGCCGCGAGAGCAAGGGCGAGACGGTTCAGGAGTATATCGCCCGCAACATGGCCGAGGCGCTGGGGCGGAACTTCGCCAAGCTCTACCGGCTTATGCGGATTGAGGCCGAGCCGTTTCAGATCCGCGTCGATGGCAAGTATCGCACGGTCGATCCGGCGATGTGGCCTGAGGACATGAATATTCTCGTGCGCGTCGGCCTTGGCAACGGTTCGAAGGATAAGCGCATTGCCGCGCGCATGGCGCTCCAGGAGCCGCTTGTGCTGCTCAAGCAGGAGGGGCTTGCCGGTCCCGAGCATATCTTCAACTGGATGGACGGCGTAGCCCGCGACATGGGCGTTGGGCAGGGCGACGATTACATGTGGAACCCGGCTGACCCCGAGGCACAGCAGCGCCTTGCCCAGCAGGAGCAACAGCCCGACCCGGCAGTGCTGGAGGCGCAGGGTAAGCTGGAGCTTGAGCGCGAAAAGGTAGGGGCGCAGGCCCAACTCAATCGCGAGAAGGCGCAGGCCGATATCCAGACCCAGCGGGAAAAGGCCGCGATGGATATGGAGGTTGCCCGCGAAAAGGCCGCGCTCGACGCTGAGCTGGCGCGGGAGAAAGCGGAGTTCGAGGCGCAGCTTGCTCGCGACAAGGCAGCGGCTGAAATCGAGCTGGCGCGCGAGCGGAGCGAGATGGAGGCCAAGTTGCGCCAGAACCGACCCGGCGGCGATTTGGATAAGTAGGAGAAAATATCATGGCAGCAGGTAGCCCGGTATCGCGCAAGAATGGGCGCGCGACGACTTCACAGCCCGGTTCCGTCGTGAGAGCGGCGGCACAGCCTGACAGCACAGCGGAGGATGCAGCGGGTCTGGTAACGGACTTCAACGCGCTTCTCGCCAAGCTTCGTGCTGCTGGCATTCTGGCGTCATGACCATGTTTGGCGAATATCTGGCGAGTCCGCCCACGCTAACGGACGGCGATCAGCAGAAGCTGCGGCTCGATAGCACTGGCGCGCTTGTCGTGTCCGGTGGCGGCGGTGGCGGAACCTCGCAGGTCGAGGTCACGAACTTTCCTGCAACGCAGCCGGTTAGCGGCCCGCTGACGAACGCGCAGCTTACCGCGCAGGCGCTGGCAACTGAAGCAACGCTGGCAAGCGTCCTGACCGAGCTGCAGACGCTCAACGCGGCCCTTGTGACTGCGAACGGCCACCTCGCCGCCATCGAAACGAACACGGGGACGCCATGATGCGGAACCTCGCCGTCCGTCTCGTTCTATGGCTCTGCCACCGCTTCGACATATGGCCGGTGACGGAGGCTCGCATTCCGATGGGCGGGGACAAGAAGGCCCGCTCGCAGCGCTGGGAAGAGTTTGCTCGTGAGAAGGGCGGGCTGTTCGACCTTCTGGACGCGATCAAGGCGGAATACCTCGCCTCGATGGGCAAGGTGAAGCCGGGTGATGCAAAGACGCTGGAGGCGCTGGCAATCGGCGCACATGTGACTGACCGCCTTGCTGCTCAGGTGCGCAGCATTATCGCCGCTGGTGAGGTTGAGGCAGTCAACGAGGATCGCCGCGCCAAGTTGGCCGTGAAGCCGATCCGCAAGAGCATTTAAGCCGCCCCTAGCGGGCAACCACCACGAGGAAACTGATATGGCCCACCAGCAAGACGCTGGAGCCGTTGACGTGCCTGTTACCCATACGGTTGACAGCGCGGCGGCGGCTCTTTCGAGTGTATTCCGGAGCGCCGACGAACCCGAAGAGCGCGGAGAGACGGATGGCGCGTCAGATGACGCGGACCAGAACGTCAACGATGAATTTGCCGATGATGACTTTGCCGAGGACGGCGAGGAATCGGAAGGCGAAGAAGGCGAGCAGGACGGCGAACCGGAAGAACCGGCCATCGACGCGCCCGCTAGTCTGAATGCGGAGGAAAAGGCGGTCTTTGCCCAGCTTCCCAAGGAAGCTCAGGAAGCATGGTCCGCAAGCGAAACCCGCCGCAACAAGCAGGTCCAGGAGGCCACCACGAAGGCCAGTCAGGCCCAGCGTGAGCATGAAGCCCGCGCAGCCGCTGCCGACGCAGAAGCGAAGCGTATCTACGCTGCCCAGCTCAATCAGTTCGTTGCAGCTTTCGAGCCGCAGCGTCCTGATCCGCAGTTGGCTGCTCAAGATCCGCAACGCTATATCGCCGCACAGGCCCAATACGAGGCGCAGAAAGCCCAGCACGACCAACTCGTGCAGCAAATCAGCGCATTCGACGCGGAAGCCACCGAGGAAGAGCGCAAGGCGTTCGTCCAGCAGCGCGACCGCGAACTGATGGCTATTCCCGAGATCGCCAACGAAGAGACCCGCAAGGAATATCTCGACGGGGCTTTCGCGATAGCAGCCGAGCTTGGTTACGATCAGGCAGAGCTCGCCGAGGGGATGACCGCCCGCGACATCAAGGCGCTTGCCGTTGCCCGCGAGTGGAAGGCCAAGGCCGAAAAATACGATGCGGCAATGTCGCGCAGAATGAAGCGCGTCCGCGCCGGTAAAAACCGGACGCTGAAGCCGGGAGCCGCCCAGCCCGAGGGCAGCGGAAACCGTGCCTACACGCAAGCAAAGCAGCGGCTCGAAAAGACCGGATCGGTCGATGACGCAGCCGCCGCGTTCAAGGCAATTCTCAGCTAGGGAAACAAGAAAATGGCTGTGCCCACCAATACGGTGCAGACGTTCTCGCGCAACAGCATTCGCGAGGACCTCACCAATATCATCAGTAACATCAGCCCTGTCGATACGCCGTTCATTTCGAACATCGGCAGCGCCAAGGCCAAGCAGCGGCTGCACGAGTGGCAGGTCGACGAACTGGCGGCGGCTGACAGCGACAACAAGGTTGTCGAGGGCGATGACGTGACGGCAGATGCTGCCGCTGCGACCTCGCGCCGCAACAACTACACGCAGCTCATGGACAAGGCCGTTTCGGTGTCGTCCACGGCTCGTGCGGTCGATAACGCGGGCTACGCGGACGAACTGGCCTATCAGGTCAGCAAGCGAGCGAAGGAACTCAAGCGCGACATCGAAAAGCGCGCTTGCGACAACAAGGCGGCTGTGCCGGGCGGCGCGTCGACCGCCGGTGAAACTGCCGGTGCAGTTGCGTTCATTATGACCAACGCGGATCGCGGTTCGGGCGGTGCCGACGGCACCCTGTCCGGCACCACGTCGGGCTATGTGGACGCTGCCGCCACCAACGGCACGCTTCGCAACTTCACCGAGGATCAGTTGAAGAACGTGATCCAGCTTGCATGGAGCGAAGGCGGCTCGCCGTCGATGGCTCTCATGTCTGGCCCGCTCAAGCAGACTGCATCCACCTTCGCGGGTATCGCCGATCTCCGCAAGGACGCGCCGGGACGTGGTCAGGCGACCATTATCGGTGCGGCGGATGTCTATGTCTCCGATTTCGGCGATATCTCGTTCGTCCCTAGCCGGTTCACGACTGGCCGGGATGTTCTGGTGGTCGATCCGTCTCTTTGGGCGGTCGCCGATCTCCAGGGCTACCAACTCGACGACCTCGCCAAGACCGGCCACAGCGACAAGAAGATGCTGAGCCGCGAATGGACCCTCGTTTGCAAGAACGAGAAGGGGAACGGTGTAATTGCGGACGCACAAGCCGCTTAATTGGTCTGACAACCAACCCTCCGAGGGGCTGGGCTTTCGAGTCCGGCCCCTTTTCTTTTGGGGATACCCATGACTGAGAAGAAAACGAAGAAGCCCGATCCGATCAAGGTCAAGGTCGGCGGCGTCATTGGCGACGGCAAGGGCGGTAAGCTTGTTGCCGGAGCCATCCTCCCCGCTGACACGCCCGACGTTGCGAGCCTGAAAGCGAAGGGCTTCATCTGATGCGTTCGCTCGGCGTCGACGCGTTCGGAAACGAGCAATTCGTCGGCACCGATACTGACGGCAGCATTCTGCTCAAAACGCAGTATGCGGACGCTCAGGCGGTTACGGATCAGAACGCCCGCCTTCGCGCAGCCGGGCACGGCAATGGCAAGGAATGGAAGCTGGCAGCCTCCATCCCGCTGAGCCTCATCATGAAGTGGAAGGTCGAGCACGGCGTTGACGCCTTCAGCAACGACCCCGCCCACAAGCGCAAGTTCAAGCAGCTTCTGAATGACCACCAGTATCGGATGCTGCGCATCTGGGAGGGGCGAGTATGACCATCGCAATCAGCACGTCCCCCGCAAACTCGATCTCCAACCTCTCCGATCTCATTGCCGAGGTGCGCGATGAGCTGGATGACGACAATTTCTCGCTGGACCGCATCTATCGCGCGATTGGCCGGGCCGAGGCTCAGTTCAACCGCGAGCTTCGCACGCCGCAGATGGAAACGGACCTGCTGTTCACGGTATCGTCCGAGGCGACGGACCTGCCGGTCGATTTCCTCCAGCTTCGCGCAATCTATATCGAGGGCTCGCCTGACACGCCGCTGCGCTCGATGTCCCCGGACGGCCTGCGCAACCTCTACAGCGGTGCCAGCGGGTGCCCCAGCGCCTACGCCATCGAGAACCGCCGTATCCTCATCGGCCCGGTCGGTGAGGCGTATCTGCAAATGACCTATTACGCGCGCATTCCCGCGCTGACTGAAAGCAACCCGACGAACTGGCTTCTGGACGAGAACCCCGACGCCTACCTGCATGCCGTCCTCGCGATCCTGTTCAACAAGCTGGGGGACGCGGAGAAGGCGGTCATCAACCAGACGCTCGCCGACACGATCATGGAGCAGATCAGCCGTTCGGCCCGCAAGGCGCGCTGGGGCGCTGCTCCGCTGGTTCCGATGGGTATGCGGCAGGTGTGGGGCGCGCGGGTCTGACATGCGCCGCGCCTACAACCTCCCGGCCTACCTGCCCGATCAGGCCCCCCAAGCATCGGGCTTGGTCATGGCCCAGAACGTCTATCCGGCGGTGGGCGAGGCGGAAGGGGCAACGCGGTATCGTCCTGCGCGGGGGTTTCAGTCGGTGTCCGAGGCGCTGCCCGATGACTTTCGCGGGGGCGCAAGTTTCATCTCGACCGGCGGGGTCGCTTATCTGCTGGCGGGCACGGCGACCACGCTTGAAAAGCTGACTAGCGGCGCGTGGACGAACCTGCTGTCTGGCCTCACGGTGACAGGCCGGTGGGCGTTCGAGCAGTTCGGCGATTACGTGATTGCGGTCAACGGCGGGGCTACCCAAGAGGTGGACCTGAACGCCGGGACTGCTTCAGCATTGGCTACCGCGCCGACGTTCACGGACGTAACGGTTGTGGGCGATCATGTTGTTGGCGCGCAGCCGAACGGGGATATTCTCAAGGTCGCGTGGAGCGCCTTCAACGATCACACCGGATGGACGCCGGGCGTGGATCAATCCGGCGAACAGCCGATGCTGACCGGCGGCGAGGTGATGGGCCTTGCCGGGGGTGAGTATGGGGTGATCCTCCAGCGGCAGCGACTGGTCCGCATGAGCCGCACTGGAGACGCTGACGCGCCGTTTCAATTCGACGAGATTACGCCGAATTTCGGATGTGCGAGCAAGGCCAGTGTCGCTCAGGCGGGGCGGACGGTGTTTTTCCTGTCCGACCGGGGCTTCATGGCGCTCGACGATGGGCAGGCAATCCGGCCGATCGGCAACGAGAAGTTCGACGCGACGTTTCGTGCGACTGTCAGCCCCGATGATTACGAGCGGTTGTGGTCTGCGGTAGATCCGACGCGTTCGCTGGTCATGTGGGGCATTCCGGGGCCGACCGGGCGCGTATGGTTCTACAACTGGGTTCTCGACCGCGCCGGGACGCTGAGCCTGTCCTTCGACGGCTTCTTTCCTGGGTTTGAGGACAGTATCACGCTGGAAGCGCTCGATCCGCTTTACCCCGATATGGATACGATGCCCTACAGCCTGGACGATCCGCGCTGGTCGGGCGGCAATCCGCGCCTCTATTTCGTGGCGAGCGGCGAGGTCGGGACGCTTACCGGCGACAAGCTGATTGCGAAGATCAAGACCGGGCAGCTTGCACCGTCAGACACGAAGCGCACGCGCCTTAGGGCTGTGTGGCCGAACACCGATGCAACGAGCGGCGTGACGTTCACCGTGGAGGGCTCGCAGCGTCGGGGCGACAATCCGTCGTCGATTGCTGCCAATGCCATGCAGGCGAGCGGACGCGTGCCGCTGCGGGTGAATGAGCGATACATGAGCTTCACCATCCAGATTGATAATCAGGATTGGGAGTTCATCGACGGTTTCGAGCTTGAGGCCTCGGCGGGGGGCGATCGATGATCCTCCCTCCCGAGACGAACAACCGCGCTGACTGGCCGCGCTTGGTGCGGCAGGCATTTCAGGCACTCGACCGCCGGGCCACTCGGCTTGAGGCGGCGACGGACTGGTCCGCGCTGGGGGATTACGCTGACGATACGGCTGCGGCAGCGGGCGGTGTTGAGGTTGGCCAGCTTTATCGGAACGGCAGCGTCGTCATGGTGCGCGTGGCGTGAGCGAGGTCCGGCAGGAGTTCTCCCTTTCTCCCGCATCGGCGAAGGCACTGGCCCCGGCTGTGGCGCGCTCGAATATCGGGTGGCCCGAGGTTTGCGAGATGCTGGCCGGTGAAGGTTGCTGCATCTGGAATATCGACGACCGGGCTTTTGTCCTGACTGTCGTGAACAATGACAACGAAATCGAGGCCCTGCTCGCTGGTGGCGAGGGGTTCGCGAAACACGCCCGCATGTTCGAGGAAGCCGTTGCTGCCCATCCTTCGCATGCGGGCCTGACGATGAGAATTGACGGGCGGAAAGGCTGGCGACGGCACTTCGCCGATTGGGAAGAGCGCGACGGCGTTCTGACAAAGAGGATCGCGTAGATGGGCAAGAAGAAGACGACAACCACGCAGACCAACAAGCCGATTTACGGTGCGCAGATCGAAGGCGCGGCTGCCTCGCAGCAGGCGGCATATAACCAGCAGGCCCCGAAGATCAGGGACGTCTCCGATAACCTTATGGGTCTTTCGGACGACCTGCTCGCCCGCTTCCGCGAGGGCGACCCGGCGATTGATGCAGCCAAGGGCTACATTACCGATACGCTCAGCGGAGACCCAGCCCAGAACCCGTATCTGGACGATATGGTCGCGCAGACGAACGACAGCGTGCGCAACGCCATGCAGGCCAAGATGGGCACGCGCGGTCTGACGGGCGGCTCGGACTATTACGGCCTTATCGGACGCGAGCTGGCGAAGAACGAAACCGGCCTGCGCTACACCGACTACAACAACGCGATGGATCGCCGCGCTCAGGCCGCTGGCATGGCTCCGGGGATCGTGGCGGGCGAGTATATCCCGGTCGCGGCAGGCATGCAGGCAGGCCAGCAGGGCGCCATGCTGCCGCTACAGGCCGCTCTGGCGAACTCGGCGGGGGTTGGAGGCCTCTTGGGCCAGTATCAGACCCAGAAGGGCACTCAGAAGCAATCTGGCGGCTTGTTCGGCGGTCTACTCGGTTCGGTCCTGTCGGGTTGGGCAACCGGCGGCTTTGGAGGCATTTGACATGGCAGTCGATTTCCGCCGCAAACGCAAGGGCCTGTTCGGGGCGCCCGTCAGCATGGATATGCCGACTACGATGCCCCAGGAGCCGCAGCCGGAAGTGGGGCGCGGCTTCCCGATGGAGCAGGCGAAGAAGCCCGGCTTTCTCAGCCAAGGCGGTCCGGGTCGCGCCATCGCGGGCACGATTGGTGACTTCCTGCTCCAGTATAACAACATGGCCCCGATCTACGCCCCACAGATGCAGCAGCAGCAGGCGCTTGCGGCTCAACAGGCCGCCGAACAGCGCAAGCGGGCGATGGAAATGGCCGACTGGCGGGCAAAGGAGCAGTGGAAGCGCGACAATCCCATGCCGGTCAACAACGATACGGTGAGCGATTACGAGTTCATCCGCGAACGCCTCGGGCCTGAGGCGGCGGAAACCTATCTGCGCAACCGCGCCGACCCGCCGCAGTATCGTCAGGGGCCTGACGGCAGGTTCTACCGGATCGAAACGGGACAGGCCCCCACGGCGCCGGTTGGCAAGCTCACCCCGATCGATGGAGGTCCGACGCCTGCCGCGTCGGGCGGCTTTCGCCCCGGTCGATAACGGCGTGTCCGCCCTGCGCTCGATCCTGCCGAATGCACGAGTGACGAGCGGTTATCGCGGGCCGGACCATCCGCTGAGCAGAGCCAACCCGCGCAGCTACCACACCCGCACGAAAGCGGCGGTCGATATCGCGCCGATCCCCGGCATGACGTTCGAGCAGGCGCGCGCCGCACTGGAAAAGCAATACGGTCTTATCGAGGCCATCAACGAGACGGGCAGGGGCCGCAGCCGCCACGCAACCGGCGACCACTGGCACTTTGTTCTTGGGAAGGGACGCTAATGCCTCAAGCACGCGATGAAGCCGGAAATATCTGGGAAGTGGATGCGCAGGGTAATCCCGTGCGCCTCATTTCGCAGGCCGGTGGACCGGCGATGCCGGCCGATCCCACGTTCGATCTCCAGCGCCCGCAGGCCGAGGCAGCCCTTGCCAATACGCAGGCCCAGACCACCAAGACGCAGGTCGATGCCAATGTCGCGCAGGCTACCGCCCCAGCTGATATAGACAAGGCGCGGGCTGATGCAGATAGGGCACGTGCCGAGGCGGAGAAAGCGCGTATCGAGATTGAGCGCGCCCGCATGGACATGCAGCAGGGCAAGGACCCTGAGGCAGCCGTGCGTGCGGCCAAGTCTCTACTGCGCATTCTCGATGCACCCGATGGCCTCCAGGATCAGTTCAACCGCAATCTGAGCGGCACCAATCCTCTCGAGTATTTGCCCTTCCCGGCGATGCGTTCTTTTGATGCACAGGCGGGCTTCGTAAAGCCAGCGGCAAAGAAGCTGTTTCGTGCCAAAGGTGAGGGCTCCCAGTCCGACGCTGAAAACCGGGATTGGGAGGCGCTGACCCCCTCTACGTGGAACACCGACGAGACCAACGCCGCGATCCTTGAGAACTTGCGCGCGGAAGCTGTCGCCACACTGGAGGAATACGGCGAGCCCGTTCCCGAGTTCAAACGCGAGACCGAGCCCCTTGCTGTGGAGCGCCGTAAGTTCTCACCCGGTGCTGGCCCGAACATGCAGGCTGCCGCCGGAGAGGCCTACAGCACGCCGGATGATATGGCCGTCGCTGCTGCCATGCAGGACGTTTACAACCGTGGCGGCTCGCCTCAGGACATGGCGGAAGTCGCCCGCCAGTTCAACTACCCCGTCACCCTCCAGAACATGACGGAGTGGCAGGAGGCGGTCGATTATCGCGATGCTCGCGGCAAATACGCAGGCCAGCGAACGGGCTTCTCCACCGTGACCCCGCCGCAGTCAGGTCGCAGGAGTCTTGCGGAACAGGCGTGGGGTGACTTCGCCGCTTCACCGCTCGGCACGGCGGGCCTTGCTGCGGCGGACGCCGCGACCTTCGGCACGACGGATGAGATTGCTGGCCTTGTTAACTCCGCCCGCACGGGCCGCGACTATACGTCCGAACGAGACTATGCTGACTTCGGCAAGCGGGCTGCGTTCGCAGAGAATCCCACTGCCGCAAATCTCGGCACCCTTGCGGGCGGCATCGCTGGCGGCGTCGGCATTGCAGGCGCGGCGTCTCGGCTTGGCTCTCGCCTTCCCGCCGGGGCCTTCACGCGTGCACAAGCGGCCTTGTCTGGGGCTCGTGGTGCCGCCGCCGAGGGTGGCGCTTATGGCGCAGCGTATGGTGCTGGGACAGCGAACGATGACCGCTTGAGCGGCGCCATCACTGGAGGGGTGGCCGGCACGCTTGGCGGCGTCGGCGGCTACGGTGCGGTGAGGACCCTCGGCGGCGTAATCGGCGGTGTCGCAGACGATGCCACGCGCCGCCTCGCTGATCGCGGCGTGACGATGACACCGGGGCAAATCCTCCGAAACAGCGGGGCCCTGGGCCGCACGATCAACCGTTTGGAGGAGGGGGCTGAAAGCATCCCTGGTTTCAGCGCAATTATTCGCCAGCGGCGCGAGGACAGCTTTCGTGACTTCAACCGCACCGCGCTCGACGACGCCTTGAAGCCGATAGAGGAGCAGGTTTCGAACATCGGCGAGGAGGGTATTGAGGATGCCTTCGATGCGGTAAATCGCGGTTACAGCCGCGCGTTGGATGGGGTGGAGGTTTCTCCCGATCAAGCGTTCATGCAGGACCTTGCGGGCGCTGGGGCCAACGTCACCCCGGACAACCCGTATTACGGCGATTTCCAGCAAATCGTGCGGGGAGAAATTCGCCCCACGGTGGCGGGGCGCACAACCCTGCGCGGGCAGGACATGCAGGACCTCCTGCGCATGGCGCAGGGGTATGGCAGAAACTACCGCGACTTAGCCACGAAGGGCGCCAACGATGGCCCAAAACCCTTTGCTCGGCCCGTTGCAGAGGCGTTTGAGGGAATGGGGGATAGCATTGAGGGGCTAGTGCAGCGCCAGAGCCCCGGCACTATCCCCGCTTATAATGCCGCGAAAGAGGCATATCGGAATGTCGGTGTCCTGCGGGACGCGGTAAACCGGGCGCGCGTGGGGACGCAGTCAGGCGAGGGCGGCGTGTTCACGCCAGCCCAGCTTGCGCTGGATTCCAAGCTCAATGCTAAAAAGTTCGGCGGAACGCAGGGCACGACCCGACAGCCCTTCTTCCAGCTTACGCGCGATGCGCAGGAAGTTCTGCCTGCCGAGCTTCCGAATAGCGGCACATTCGACCGCGCCGTGAGCAACGCTATGCTGGGCGCCCCGGTCATTGGGGCGGGCGTGGCAGCGCAGCAGGGCTGGATCGATCCGCAAACGGCGGCTGCGATTGCCGCGGCATCCGCGCTCTACTCAAAGGGCGGGACCAAAGCCGTTACAAGAGCGGCAGTGAGCCGCCCCGACGTGGCGCGGAAGGCTGGCAAGGCCATCACGGCGAAGGCGCGAAGAGCGGGGCTATTCGGCGCTCCGCTTGTGCTGCCGCTTGCGCTTCAGCCAGTGCCATAGTTCGATACCGATCACGAAACCGGCGGCGCCCAAGGCCGCGCGAATGAAGTCGGGGTCCATCCCGGCCCCATACCACAATCATCAAGCCACTCCAAGCGGGGTGGCTTTTTTCGTTTCGGAGCCCTCCCATGAGCTTTGCGGACTACTCAACCAATCCGGCCCTGAACGTCACGATCGGCGGCAAGAACGTCGCCGAGGGCTGCCCTCCCGGCAATATCAACGATGCGATCCGGCAGCTCGCGGCGGACGGCAAGACGCTCAACAACACGGTGCTGGCTATCGACCTGTCCGATTACGCCACGCTCGCGGGTCCGGCCTTTACCGCACAGCCGACTTATTCGGGTCGGGGTGGGTTCATCCACCATAACAACAGCGCCAATGCCTCAGGGCGCATTTTTATCCAGGCTTCCGGGTCGCCCGCGCCCACGATGGCGAACGGCGATATCCTCATGGAATACTCGTGACCCTGAAAGTCAGGGATGCGGGCTCAACCCGCACGATCACGCGCATGACACTGCGGCAGGCCGGCGTCAATCGCCTCATCCGCACACTCAAAGTCATGGACGGCGGCGTTCTGCGCACGGTCGCGACATTCGCCCCTCCGCTGACGGTCAATGCCTCGCCTTCGTCTGTTTCGGGCACGGTCATCAGTAGTGGCCCAACCACGGTAGGCACTTACCCCACCACGGCCACGCCGAGCGGCGGGATCGCGCCTTACACCTACCTGTGGACCGCTCTGGGGCCATACGGCGCCCCCAACTCGCCGACAAATGCGACGACCAATTTCAGCGCCACCGTCGATAACGGGTCATACAACGGCACCTTCCGCGTCACCGTCACTGACTCATACGGCCAGACCGCGACCGCCACCGTGAGCGCCACTTTCAACAACCTCTCGGACGGGATTACCGAATGAACAAGTTCTATGAAACCCTCACCAACCTGAGGGGCGATGTCCTGTTCGGCTACCGGGCTCAGGTGGTCGATGAAACCGGCGCATCGGTGGACATTTACCGCGACCGCAGCGGCACGCGCTTCACGGATGGCAGCGGCAATATCGTCAACTACGCCGAGGCCAGTTCGGATACCGGCATGGCCGAGTTCTACTGGAACGCGGCGACCGGTCAAATCCTCCAGATCACCGACAGCGCAGGTGAATTGGCGCGTCCTCCGATCATCGGGTTCGGCGATAACTACGTGCTGGGCAACCTCTCGGGCGACCTCCCCACGACTGCGATCGATGGACTGGACGATACGCTCGCGGCGAAGGCGGACACCACTTACGTTGACACCAACCTCGCCACCAAGGTGCCCACTGCCGACCTCGCCTCTACCGATACCGGTAAGGGTGCGGCGCTGGTGGGGGCGAAGTCACCATTCACTGGAACGGTGGCGCGCTCGCTTGTCGATACGGTCGATGAAAGCCGCTCTATCCTCGAATGGTTCACTGACGTGGAGAAAGCCGCTGCCCGTGCTGGTGACCTCTCGGTCGATCACACTGCCGCGATCCAGCTCGCCCTCGACAGCGGCGCGCCTGTTCTGGATATGCACGACTACGCTTACCGCGTGGATGGCGAGCTGACGCTTCCCACGGCGGGCATCAAGCTCATCGGCAATGGCTGGTCAATCGAGCGGGGAGTTGCGAACAACTCGGATAAGCTGTTCGTTGGTGCCGCGCTGACGGGCGGTGTCGAGATGGCTGGCGGGACATTGACCGGCAATGTGGACCGGCTCGGTGTTGGTTACTCCAACACGGCGGCGGCTATTCGGATCACCGGAGGGGTGCCCTTCGTAACCATGCGCGATATGAATATGTCCGTGTGGGCTTCTGGCCTGCAAGTATATCAGGTCGCCGCCCTGACGCTGCTGAACAGCAAGTTCAACGACAATCATCTGACTGGCGTGTCAGGCATTGCAAACAACGTCCTGATCGACGGCTGCGAGGCCAAGCGCAATGGTTACGTGGGTTCGGGCAATCTCACGCACGATATCTACATTATCAACGGATCGGGCGGGAAGATCATCAACTGCGACATCGGCCCTAATCTTGATACGGCCTCGTCGAGCCTGACGTTGCGCTATGACGAAAGCGATAGCTCGACCGGGTTTGACGACGTTGCGGATTGGGTGATTGCAAACAGCAGCTTCGACACCACGGGTCTACACATCGGCTCTGACACGGGCGTTGCGGTCGCTAATCGCAAGCCCCCGAAGCGTGTGAAGGTAACCGGCAACAAGTTCAAGGGCGGTGCCGACCTTTGGTTCGATGATGTGGAGGCCTGCAAATCAGAAAACAACACCGGGATCGACACGTTGCAGGTCCGCATTGGCTCATCCTATTCGGGCTATGTCCCCGGCCTTCTGTCCACGAATGATGAGTGCAACCAGGTATCGGAAAGCGCGCTTACTACGCCACGGGCCGCTGCGGCCACAGGCATCATTTTCAGAAGCACGACTATCCACAACAGCACGGGCAATGCCTTTGTGAACACCGCCGGGTTCGGTGGTAACGCGGCCTGCACGATCATCGACCCCAACCCAACCGGTTCCGGGGTTCCGTTCGACAGCAACTTCCTCTCCGTGCTGGCCTCCACGAGCTCCGACTTCCTGAGGGTCCGCGCATCAGGGCGCATGAAGAAGCTAAATCGAAGCGTCCTTTCTGACACGCTAGTGGGGACCACCGCCTATACGCCAGACAATCACTCATCCGACGAAGCGCCGATCAACATTCGGCTTGGTTCTGGCACTGCGACCATCAATGCCCCGACGACCAGCGGTCCCGGTATGGTGCTTGAGTTGCTGATCGAGGCGGCGTGGCCGACAGGTTCGACGGTCATCACCTTCAACTCTGCCTATAAGCTCACCGAGAACACTGCCGCCGTCATCAATACCAGTGTGCAAGGCGAATTTATCTTTCTCCGCTTCACCTACGCGAAGAGCAAATGGGTGCAGTTGGGCGATGCTTCGTGGACTGCGGCATGACCGACCGTCGCTCCATCACCCTCATAGCCCTGCTGGCCCTTTCGGTTCTCAGCAGCGCGTCCACCGCCTTCTACGTGTGGAGGCGGTGCAGATGACCACGCGAGCAAACACAGGTGAGCGCTTGGCCCGCATCGAAACGCTTCTTGAGGAGGGCGTAATCAAGGAAATCGGCAAACTGAGCGAGGACGTGAAAGCGATCCGCGCCGACCTCGACAAAGACAAGGCCGACCTCGCCGCCCTCAAGAACAAGGGGGCTGGCATCCTGATCGGTGTGGGCCTCGCTGGAGGCGCTGCCGGGGCGGGGTTCGTGAAGCTCTGGCAAGGAGTATTTGGCTGATGCCGACACCCCCGCTTTCGGACGATCAGATGCTTGAGGCCCTGCGCCTCGTATCTGAATATGGCAGTGTGGCGGAGGCCGCTCGACAGGTCGGCCTCAGTCGCACCACAATGCAGGGCCGCGTCTATAAGGCGCGCGAGAAGTTCGGGCAATCGGAGCTTCGCGAAGTCGTGGATGCTCGCGTTCCCGAAGGCCACTATGCCAAGGGCGTTTCCACGCTCTACGACGCCGATGGCAACATGAAGGCGCAATGGGTTAAGACGAACGTCGAGCAGGAGGCCCGTCAGGCTGCGTTTGAGCAGGCGATAAAGGATCTCTGCAAGTCGGTCCCGCCCGCGCCCCTGGTCCCGCCGCCAAGCCATTTTGACGGCGACTTGCTCAACGTCATTCCAATGGGGGACCCGCACTTCGGGCTCCTTAGCTGGAAGCCTGAAACGGGCGAGGACTTCAATCTCGCCATGGCCGAGGAGCTTACATTCGGCGCGGTCGATAAGCTGGTTTCTCGCGCCCCGAACGCCGGGACCGGACTCTTGCTCAACCTCGGCGACTACTTCCATGCCGATGACAGCACGAATCGGACGCCGAGCGGCGGTAATATTCTGGACGTGGATAGCCGCTTCCAGAAGATCGCCAGTGTTGGCTTTCGGGCCATGATACGCTGCATCGAGCGGATGCTTGAAAAGCACGAGAAGGTGATTGTGCGGAACAATCCCGGCAATCACGACCCTCACCAAGCGCGAATGTTGAACATCGCCGTCGAGGCGCGCTTCCATGATAACCCGCGCGTATTCGTGGACCCGTCCCCCAGCTCATTTTACTTCTACCGTTTCGGCAAGGTGCTGATCGGCTCCACGCATGGCGACGGCGCTAAATTGACCGACCTACCGCTCATAATGGCAACCGATGTGCAGCATGATTGGGCAGCGGCAGATTATCGCGTTTGGCACGTCGGCCACTTCCACCACAATCAGAAGCTCGGTCAGAAGGATCTGACGGGCTGCGAGGTCGAAACGCACCGCACATTAGCCGCAGGCGATGCTTGGCACAGGCACCAGGGATACCGGGCGATGCGCGACATGAAGGTCATTACGTATCATCGGGAATTTGGTGAAGATGGCCGCTGGCGCTGTGGCGTCGAACGGTTGCAAGCCGCCTAGGGAGGCCCCCATGACAATCCCATTCCACTACCTCGGTTCCGAGGCCGAAGAGACGTGGCGGGAATACCTCGACCAGTGCGAGGCAGACGCCGCCGCCCAGCGAGAACGCCGGGAGGAAATCGATGAGTAGCGCCCGCGAGCTGATGCAGCGCGCAACCCTGTGCGTGGAAGCCGCTGCCCTGTCCGACCGAACGGACGCGATTATCGGGCAGTGGGCCTTACTCATCATCCAGATCGCCAAGACCTCGCCAGCGGATCAGGCCGAGACGGCGGCGCAAATTGTCAAGGTCATGAGGGGGTAAACGTGAACAGAAAGACCGTGTTCGATGCCGTCCGGCGTATGCTCGGGCGGGGCTTTCGCTCGTCCGAAGTCAAGGCGCTTGACCATGCAATTGACGTTGCGCTGCAAGAGACCGGCGAAAAGCTGGCGATGGACTTTCCCGGCAACGACCTCGCCACCAGCGAGCGCGGCGTTGCGCTCATCAAGAAGTATGAGGGCTGCGAACTGAAAGCATACCCCGATCCGGGCAGCGGCGGGGAGCCGTGGACCATCGGTTACGGCGCTACGAAGATTGACGGTCGCGCCGTGCGCCCCGGCGACACGATCACGCAGGCCAAGGCCAACGCGCTGCTGCTGCATGACATCGACCGCCACGCAAGCGACGTGCGTGATTATCTTGGCAGCGCGCCCACCACGCAAAACCAGTTCGACGCGCTGGTGAGCTTCCACTTCAACACGGGCGACCTTCGCCGCTCCACGCTGCTCCGTAAGCACCTGGAGGGCGATTATGACGGGGCTGCTCGCGAGTTCGCCCGCTGGGTTTTTGCGTCAGGAAAGCGACTGCGCGGCCTTGAGCGCCGCCGCGCCGAGGAAGCTGCACTCTATCGGGAGGGGCTGGCATGAAAACGCTCATCTCGCTCGCGGCAGCAATCCCGCTCGCCGCTGCTACACCGACCGACCGCCCATACTATGCCGGGATGCCTCCCGAGCGGTATCAGGGCGAAGGCGTGGCGGTCGTGCTGTTCGTCAACGACGTGCGGCAATACTGCAACGCGGACATTCCGCCTGGCTACGTGCTGCTGGGTTGCGCATACGAGGTCGAGGGCGTGCCCACGATCGTGCTGCCTGATCCTTGCCCATTCGGCGCGGCGGGGGAGGTGTTTGCCACCCTAGCCTGCCACGAAAAGGCCCATTCGTCCCACAACTGGCCCGGCAACCACCCGGAGTGATGCAATGAAAACTCTCCGCAAGGTCCTGCATGATTGGTTTTCAGGTCCGACCAACGAAAATTTTGAAGCTGGCCGCTTTCTGTGGTTCGCCTCGGTTCTCGCGGCCATCGGCTATGCCGGGGCTCACCTCTACTTCAACGAGACGTTCGACATTCTGGAGTTTGGCGGCGGTATCGCTGCCCTGCTCGCTGCTGGCGGCTTCGGGATCGGCGTCAAGGATCGCGCGGCAAGGGATGCTCGGGAATGATCGGCGCGGGAGTGGCGAGTGTGCTTGCCTTTCTTGGCAGGGTTCCGTGGCAGGTGTGGGCAGGAATCGCCCTCATCCTCGCTGTCAGCCTGTCCTATTGTCACGGCAAGGGCGTGGGCGAGCGGGAAGAGCGCGCCGAGTGGATCGCCAAGCTGGAGAAGGCCGAAGCGGACGCGGAAGCCAAGGCCAAGGAAGCCGCACAGTCGGCGGACGAACAGCAACAGCAACGCGCGGACGAGTTCGAGGCCGAACAGGAATCCTTGCGGGAGATTATCGATGACGCCGAAAGCATTGGTGCTAATCCTCTCGACGCTCTCATTGGCGGCCTGTGGTGAGCCGATAAAGCTCAATCCCCCTCCACCGCCCGCCGACAAGCTGGTGTGCGCGGAATTGCCCTCACCGCCCGCTGTGGAGCCGCTGGAGGCGTTTCAGGGATCGAACGGGGCTCTGGTCTACCCGAAGGCCGATGTTGACGCCAGAGACGCGCATATCGCCCGCTGGATCGTCAGCCTTCGTGATGCTTGGTTCTCATGCTCATCGCAGCTTGGGTGGGTGCGCGACTACTACGATGAACAGTAGGTCACGCGATAAAGGAACCAAAAAACCCGACGAATACGACGAATGCCATCAGCCCGAAGCACTTGATTACGTCATAGCCGAGGCGTTCCACCTCCTCCGGCGTAGGCCATCGCATCCTCATCGTGCACCTCTTTGCATTTACCGCTTTCGACTTGCCGTGATCGGGCGGTCCCTTTAGTGGGGCAGCGATGCGAACACGTTCCACCGCCGCCGTTGTGTATTTCGTTCTGCTACTGGTGGCCTTTTCGGCAAGCGTGGTCAACCTTCTATTCGTCGGGATCGAGGGGAATCCGGTTGTCCTCCTGACATGCGTGATCGCGTTGATGCTGCTTGTCCACCCAAGGCTTTTGCGCCTCTCTCACTCCGAAACAAGCGGCCTGATATTCCTTGCGATCGCCACCAGTATAATCGGTGCAGTATCCTACAACCAGTGGACGGGATTGACCTTCACCCCCTCCGGCTCTGCGGTCGCTTTTGTGATGCTGTCGGGCTACGTGATAGCGCGCTTCCTGCTCCGATACAGGCTTGCTTACACTTTCTCGGCGGTGGGCTTCCTCGTTATCTTGGTCCCCGCGCTTTTCCTCCTCGCGACGGAGGCCCATAGGGTGGGCGATCTCTTCGTCAAGGGTTCGCAGAACTATGTCACCTCTTGGTTGATCATAACTTCTCTGGCCATGTCCGCTTCACGGATGGCGGAGGGGGATAAGCCACCACTCTGGCCGGCGATCCTCGCATTCCTGATCTCCGTGTCCCTATACACGCGATCCTCCATTATCGTGTCGTTCCTCGCCCTCCTGGCGACGATCTATATCCGGCTTGGGATCAAATGGGCAATCGCGTTCGCATTCGCTATGTTTATCGCCGCCATTCCCTTTGGAGAGCAGATCGGCGCTGCGATCAGAGAGGCAATTGAGGGGACCAAGTTTGGAAGAAGGGGGCTGGAAACGCCCCGCTGGGAAATGTGGTCGTCGTATATGGACCACATGTCATTCGGCTCGATATTGCTGGGAACGAATACCGATTATATCCCGGTGATCTCCGATTTCGGCGGAAATGCGCATAACTCGGTTATCCGCTTTCATGCGTTCTTCGGAATTATCCCGCTGGTTGCCGGCCTTTACGTCCTGACGCGCGCAGCCATAAAATCCCGGCGCCTTATTTTCTTCCCGGTGGCGTTGATCCTTGTGCGCTCATTCTCTGACGAAATTCTTGTCGGGACCGTGCTGGATGTGTTTCTGATGATTGCGTTAGTGGCGGCACTTCAACCGGCTACCATGCCTCTGCCTCATTGCACTGCTGGCAGCGCCGATAAGTCCCGTCACACTCCGGCTCGCCGAACGGGCAATCGCGTGAGGTCGCCCGCCTAAGCCAATCTATCAGTAGATGCCACATGGTTGCATGGTATCCTTATTCAGTCCGCTTTGCGAACGTAGTATATCAAGATCACGACGGCAACGGCGATCATGCCAAAGCCCAGCCAAGTCATAAGGTTGCCCAAGGCCATCCTCCTTCTGTGCTAATCTACATCTTTGATCGTATGCGCCTCCAGCGATAGCGCTGTGAGCCTCTCGTATCCTTTCAGGTCTCCCTGTTCGATGCGTCTCCATGCGCGCTTGCGGATGCGTTCGCTGCGATTTCTCGGGGTGATGTCGTGTTGTTCCATGCGAATCGGATGGCATGGGAAGGGTGTGTAGGAAAGCCCCTGAATTTGCCGAGGGAGAGCGGCGGGGAGTCCTACGCGATAGCGATACTCGCCGGATGGCCGAGACGCGAAGCAGGCTCGGGGCGCAAGCCCGAGTAGCGCGGTGGCGAAGCCAATCGCCAGTCACGGCAACTCCGGCCCTATCTCCACCCTTTCCTCTCTATGAGAATACCCAACAACAACCAATCCCAAGAGGGTAAGGGCTAGTAGGGCTCCAGCGAGGAAACGGCGGTCGATCATATCTGCTTGAACACTACGGCGAGCAGGAAGATGGGCCAGCAAATGATGATCGCGGCACAGCCCAGCGCTTCGCCGAGTGTTCTAGGCCACCCTCCAGCGCTGGCCGTGATTACACCAGCGGCGAAATAGGGCAGCAGCCATTCCATCACACACTCTTCGATTGGTTGGCTAGGTCCGCAAGACGATGCTTCAACGCCGTATAGGGCGCAGGATCGTATTGCACGGCTGACAGGTGACGCTGGACCTCCTCCAGCACTACAGGAATGACTGCGTGGGCGAGTTCCGCGGATTTCTGCCGCCTCATATGAAACCCGATAACGGCAGCCCGCGTGGGGACAGGTAACTCCTCGCGCCACGCATCCGGGTCTAGCGCCCGCGCCACCTTCTCCACCAGTTCAGCCTTCATTGGTTGCTCCCGGGTTGGTGTTGGGCGCTCCCGTGGATGAACGATCGCATCCGCAGGAACGCCCGTTGCTCTCCCAGAAGCCGCTGACGCTTGTCAGGGTCTTTCTCTTGCGCCCACTGGAGCGCTGCCTTCGTAGCCTTGGCCTCGCACCATTTGTCGAGCATGCGGAGGCCGGGGGTCATCCTTGCGCCAGTCATTCTATCCTCCATCCTGTTGTGTGGAGAGGCGTTCGAGGCGGTGATCCCAGTTCGCGAAGATGATGAGCGCGGGAATTGCCACCAGCCACGGAACGTCCGCCAGCGCGAGGATGAGGCCAGCGCAAACCGGCGGAAGCCATCGCGCGCCGAGCAGCTTTTCCAGTTTCTCAAGCATCACTCACCTCTCTGTTAGGGGTGTAGAGGCAGGCGCGGAGAGCGGCGGCGAGGACCGTAAGCGCCTCTTGCGGCGGCGAGAAAAAGCCAAGCTGCCCACGACAGGGGATCAAATCGACCGGGAACGCATCGCGCAGCACGAAGCCGTAGCGGCCAAAAAACCATTCGCTGTCCATCTCGGACACGCAATCGACGATGCGCGCCATTCCGACGATACCGCCGAGCGGTAGGCCTTCGTGAGCCTTGGGCGGTTTCCCGCCATCGTAGGTCTTGCCCGCGTGAACGATGAACCAACCACGGCCTCTCGTGGGCCAGTCTCGGTTCTCCACGTCCTTGCCTTCGTGGAAGATGCGGTGCGGCCACGGCTGCTTGATAGAAAGCGCCTTGATGCGACCGGCTTCCACCCGCTCCGCCAGTTCTCCTAGATCTACCTTATCCATATTACCCTCCTGTGGGGGTGGAGAGGCGTTCAGGGAATTGGCACTTGAGCAGCCGCGACTGCTCCACCATCATCTCGCAGCAATCCTGCGCCGCCCGCTTCGCCTTGTGGTGCGATTGATCGAAGGCCCGCGCGCTAATCATGGTAGGCAGGTGCGTGACCGTCACCCATGCGGCATTAGGGCCGCAATGCCACATGCCGGACGCGGGCTTGTCCTCGACAAGTTCGATACGGTATTCAGAGTCAGGCATCGGGCGTCACCTCGCTCGTTTGCTCAGGCCCGGTGCGGAGGCGGCCACCTCCCATCGGGCCGATTTTCTCAGATGTACACATGTACATCATTGCAGCCCGAAACGCGAACGAAAACGGCACAAATTGGGGAAATCCTAGCGCAGTTTGGCCGAAAAACCGCAGTTTTGCGTGGGGTGCCCCTATTCGTAATGATGGGGTCAACGGTTCGAGTCCGTTAAGCGGCACCATGATTTCAAACGATTTTCCCACATCTGCCGCACCCTGCGAAATGTACCAGTGTACATCTAAAGCACGGTCGCGCTGCTCGCATCCTGCATGTACGAGGGGGAATATCGGGCATAAACCGTCTCGGTGATCCGCGATGACGTATGCCCCAGGTACTGCGAAATCTTCTGCATCGGCACGTCGGCTTGCGCCATCCAGACCGCGCAGGTGTGCCGCAGGACGTGCGGCGAGAATTGAATGCCCGTTCGCGCGGATAGCCGCTGAATGCCCTTCTTGATCGATTTGACCGGCTTCCCGCCGTACTCGATCACATGATCTGATAGACGCGCCTTGTACGCCTCCACCAGCGCTTCGCGGGCGGTCGTGTTCATCGGAACAACCGTGCGGCGCTTGTTCGTCGTTTTCCGGCCGGCGGGTCGATAGTCGATCGTGCCGTGGTCGAAATCCACGCGATCCCACGTTAGATCCAGTATCGCGCTCGCCCGCGCTCCCGTCGTCAGCCCAAGGATGACGAACAGCTTGACGTGCGGTGTATGCGCGCTGTCGATTATGAGCCGCGCCTGATCCTTCGTCAGCCACTTGTCGCGTGGCGACGATGGGGGCGGAAGCCAGAGCGTCGGGGCACCCTCCGCGCCATAATAGTTCCGAAGGCAGGCTCTGAGCAGTGCAAGCTCTGTGTGAACCGTGCTGGCAGACGCGCCATCCGCCGTGCGCGCCTTGTGATAGGCCCGGCAATCCTCGCGTGAAATGTCGCTGCCGATCCGCTCGCCAAAGTGAGGCCCGAGGGACTTCCATATCGGCGGGAAGCGCTCTGTCTGCACTCCGTCCCGCTTCCTGTCTCTGACATAGACCGGCCATAGGTCTTTTACCCGCTCGCTCTTTGCGGCGGTAGCTCGCAGGAAGATAGCGCGTGCGATGACTTCGGCTTCGCGCCTGTCAGCCGTGCCAGTCGAGATTCGCGGCGGAGTTCGCCGGGTTGGGTCGTGCCATGTGACGGCCCATCGGTCTCTGTGCCAAGTGAGTCTGTGCTCGTCGTCTGACACTCGTACCGCTCAACCTCTGCCGCTGGGATGCGAATTAGCTTGCCGAGCCGGAAGCCGGGCAGTTCGCCGTTGCGGTACATAATGCGGATTTTCTCCGCAGAACAACCCCAACGATCCGCGAGCGTTTCTGGCGAGTATGGTTTCGGTGCCGTCACCTCCCCACTCCCGCGCGCTCCAGAACCTCTCTAGATACGGTGAACAGGAAGCCTCGTCCGAGCGACACGTCCCGCTGCAAGCTGCGCTTGGCCTTCTGTATCTCGGTAAGCTGACGGGTTAGGTCATCTTCCTTGGTCCATAGTGCTGTAAGACGGCGTTCGTCTCGGGCTTTGGGATCGGAGGGGAGGTTGACGACTTTAGCGGTGCGGGTCATTTGCCTGCCTCCAGCTTGCTTACCAACTCAGCCATCTCATCGTTATCCAAAACCCCAAGGACCCGATTGATAAACTCATCCTTTGAGATACCGTCAGGGGGAAGGTATTCTCTCATGGTGTTGACGAGAGAGAGGAGGGGCTTGGCGAGCGGCTCCGTGTGGGCCACGCGGTGGCGGGCGAATGCTTCGGCAAGCGTAGCCGGATCGCCAGGAACTCCTTTTCCCATCCAGCAGCGAGACCACTGACTCGCAGCTTCCCTGTCCACCTGCGTCGCAGATACTTCATCGGTCATGGCTTTTCTCCGGCCTATCGAGGGTGAGTATCACGACCGGGATCGCTAAATAGGTGACGATCCAAGCAACATGCGCCCACGCGATTATGCGCTCAGCTTCCATGGTGGCTCTCCGTGTTGGTGAGGGCGGTGCGGGCACGCTTGATGCACGACTGATCCTCGGCCTTCCACAAGGCCCCGGTGAGGCTGCCGGCGTAGTCAGTGACCTCCTCCAGCGCCTCCCTAAGCTCACGCTCCCGCGCTTTACTGGCGGTAAGCTGGTTACGGAGAGAGGTTATGGCTCGCGCCGCTTGGTTGGTAAGCGTGTTGGCCTGATCGCTGGACCAAAGGTCCTCCACCAGCGCATCTAGGTCTGATGACGGGATGGCATTGGAGTTGGGCGATTGCCCGTTGGGCCGATATGTGCCGCGATCCAATAGCCCCTCAACGACATCATCAGACACACCTGCAACAATGGCAGCCTCTCGGCGTGTGATGCGTCCTTTGACGGCCTTCCGAATAATTGCGGCCTGCGCATTGGTGAGCTTAGCGTGAGGCGATTTCTCGCCGATGCAGGCTGTGCCATGGAGCGCTTTGTGCGCTTCATTCTCGCGCTTGGATACCCAAGCGAGATTTGCTGCCTCATTGTTGGTGGAATTGCCGTCCAGGTGGGCGCATTGCATCCCGTTGGGCCGCAGTCCGTGAAAGGCCTCTGCCACAATGACGTGAACGGAGACTATCTTTCGTTTACCGCCGCCGTGCAGTCCGACGCGCTGGTAGCCCTTCACCAAGTATGGCGAAAGCACGCGCCGAGAGCGATGCGAATAGATTTCTCCGGCGCTCGAGACGCTGTAATCTGGGAAATTACAGACCGGGCGCCAGTCCCCCGTGCCGGTCTCGGCCATGCGGCGGGTATCACTATCGCGGGTCATACGCTTTCGACCTTCACGCCTGCGATCACCGCAAGAGCCTGAAGAATGTCACCGCCGTAGCTACAGCCCGAACCGTATCCACCATCGCCAAGCGGGATTACCTCACCGTCTCGTGCTAAAGTGGCGTCATTGTAGCGATCCCACTCGTCGTCTGTCATTTCCTCGGCGCCCTTCGGGGGCGCGGGCAGCATCCACCAACAGTCATTGTCTACGGTGAAAACCGCCCCCGGATTATCCCGAATGAGTTGAACTAAATCCTTCGCCATCTCTTCCTCCTATGCCGCCCTTGAGCGGGTTTCAGGGTCACTCCACACGACGCCGTGACGGGCACCGAACTCGTAAAGCAGCTCGATCAAGCCGCTGAATTGCTCCACTGTGAGCGTTGACGAGCGCATCCCCACCGGGAAGCTGCCAGCGCCCTCAAGTGTCGGCAGGAACCGCATTTCGACGCCCAGCGCGTTCAGGAAGCGCAGCTTGATGTCGTCCGCGCTGTAGCCGTCCATTTCGGGCACTTGGCGCTGTATGTCCGCCAGCATCGGCCAGAGCTTGCGGTTCTGGTCGTCTGTGCGGGTGCGCTGCGTGATCTTGCAGACGCAATCGGCCGGCGCGGCGTCAATCATCGCGTGCGCCCGGCTACGGCCCGCTTTGGTATCGAGGAACACGGTGCGGCGCTGTGTCATGCCGCCCTCCGATCGAGCAGCCCTTGACGAACGCCCATCTCGCGATACTCGGCAGCGCCTTCGTCAAACCGCAGATCGGGGTTCCAGGTGCGCTCGTTGCCGTGCCGGTGCAGCGCGACGTGGCACATCCAGAACATCGGAACGACATACTCGTGGTCACGCCGCCAGCGCTGCTCTGGGTGGCGCGTCAGCGGGTGATGCACTACCGTCGCGTGGCGCTCGCATCCGCAGAAGCAGATGAAGTTCTCGATCAACCACTCGTGGAAGCGCTTCTCCGCCGCCGTAGGCGTCGGGTTGTATTTCGGCTTGATGCGCCCGGTCATTGCGGCCACCTCGCAGCCGGCAACCCCATCTTCTCGCGCATCTCGTCGCACTTGGCGCGGACCTTGGCGCGTTGCTGTTCGCGCTTTACCGCATTGCCTAGCTTGCCGATCTCGCTGGCGGTGGGGCCCGTGCTGAATATGCTCTTGAGAGCGGCGACGGCTTTCCGCCGGATTACGGACCTGCCGCCGCGCTTGCCCTCGCCGTTCCTCCGATTCCTCGCGACTACGTCGTGCCCGCTGATCCCGTGCGATTTCACCGCCAGAGACGGTGCATCGGAGGCGCTGTTTCTATGCGACGTGGCGAGCGTGCGCCTGAAGGCCGGGAGCGGGTAGGTCATGTTACTCACCGGGGCGGCTTATTCGGCGCGCCCCGGCCCCTTCGTGGTGGAACCTAAAACGGAATCTCATCGTCGAGTTCTTCCCGCCATTTGTCGGGATCGTTTGAGGTAGCGCTTCCGCCGCCCCCGTCCTTCACCTGCTCGTCAATCTTCTTCTGGAGCCATTCGGGAAGGTCGTCGTATGCGTTGCTGTCCTCATCATGCAGGATCAGCCCGTTGGACGATTTGGGCGGGCTTTCGCGCAGAGACTTCGGCAGGGGCGTGACAGCCGCAACGTTGGCGTAGGTCTTGCCGTTGCGCTCGGTCTGAGTGACATTGACCATGCACGGGACGCCGAGCAGCTTGGAGATGTCGAAGCCCGCCAGCTCGTCCTTCGTGAAGGGCTTGCCGCGCCAGCTTTCGAGGTCTGCGCGAAGGTTCGCGTTCTCGTGAAGCGAGACGGTGTAAATCTTGCCGATCACGCGGGGGCCGGAATGCTTGTTGCCGTCGCGGTCATCCCATTCGATTGTCTCGTCCGGGGTTTCCCAGCGGATATAGACCTGCGGCTTGATCTTCTCGCCATACATCTGCGAGACAGTGCGCTGCTTGCCGAGGTCCACGACCATGTTGCAGACGGCTACGTGATTGCCGGAGGGCATGGGGCTGAAATCCCCGCCGCCGCCCGTATCGGTTGCAATAATCGCCATTTTCTTCTCCTGTGGCTACTTGTTCCGCGCCGTCACAACATCGCTGGCGGGTTGCCAGGTGAGCCAGTTCGGCAGGGTTTCGGTGTCGGTGAATACGTCTTTGATGAGCGCCATGTCGGGCTCGGTCTTGACGCGGCTGTAATCCGCCGGGACTGCATCGGGATCGGTGACGGCCAGCTTGGGCTTGCCGTCGCGCACCGAATACGTGACCTCGGGCAGTTCGATCTTAGAGACATGGACCGCGCGCAGGATGACGCCGATCTGCTCCTTCATCTTCTCCGAACGGGCTTTGATCCGGCTCTTGCGCTCTTTCAGGTCGCGCTCGCGCTCGGCAATGCCGGTGAGCATTTCAGTATCGCGGGCAATCTGCTCGTGCAGGCGTTCGATGAGAAACCGGGCATCGTGTCCGGTCTCGCCCTCGATCATGTCGAGCAGCAGCCGGTCGTCGCCGTCGCAATGGGGCGCGATCTGGTCGGCAATCGCGCGCATCGCCGGGAGGGCAAGGTGCATGTTCACGCCGCTTTCCTTTCGGCCTTGGCGGCGTCGATCGCCTCGCGAATACTGCGGCCCGCGCCAGTGCGACCGTCTTTCAGTTCGACGGTGAAGGCGTTGCTCGCGCCCACTGGTCGCCAGTCGCGGATCTGATGAATGCCCTCGGCCTGCATGGCATCGGCAAGCCGTTCGATTGCGGGCATGGTGAAGCGGCTATGCGCATTCATCGCACGTCCTCCTTGGATAGTTCGTAAGCTCGCTCCAGCATCTCCAGGCACTCCCCTAGGGGGCCGCGATGCAGGGAAAGGCTGTCAGGGTCCTCGACCGATAGACGGGACAGGATGCGCCAGAGGTCGGTGACCTGAGGCTGCAAGTCGCGCGGCGGCAGCTTCCGTTGGAACGGCGCACCTGCACAGAGGATGACGGAGCGTTGAAGCGGGGCATTCATGCTTCACCTGCCTTGCCGAGTTCGATGCCACGACGGAGGGCAGTCGCTCTGCGCTTCCAATTTCGCGCATGAACACGATGCTGCTCCTTTCGCCGTGTGGATCTCTCTCGATCGCATGCCCGGCAAACGCGCTGCCCATTTCCGGCAATCCGCGTGTTCTGTTCGTCCCACGCGTGGCCATTTGCGCAACGTGTGCGGCCGGAAAGATGGTGCCTGCCCTTTTGCGCCATATCAGCCATGTTGTCGGCTGCGGTCCCGGCAAAGAGGTGGTCGGGATTGACGCAAGGCGGATTGTCGCAGCGGTGGCAGACATGTTCATCAGCTCCGAGATCACGCTCGGGGTGAGCCATCTGCCATGCTATACGGTTGGCGCGATAATGGCGCCGATCCAAGTTCAGGATGCCGTAACCGCCATTTGTGGTTGGGCCGGTCCAGAGCCAGCAGTCCTGCGGATGACCCTCGCGACAGCGGTCCCTGAAGCGCTCCACGACACGGGGATCAGTAATGAGTGCGCGATTAACGGTCACCATGGCGGACCTCCACGACTTTTAGGCCACGCTTCTCCAGGGATGCCTTGAATGCGGACACGAACTCGGGGGCCGCAGCGCCGTAGGTTTCCCGTAGGCACTCCTGCAGCGGATCAACCGGCGGCTCTTCGTGCTCAGCGATGTAGCGGGCGAGAGTGCGCACTGGCGGCGACACCATGTCGGCATATCCGTATTGCCGGTATTGGCTGCCAAGTGAGCTATCGCGGCTCTCAGCGTTCACCGCGTCAAGCGCTCGCTCGATTGCCCACTCAGGGATCGTCTGTTCACTCACAACACAACACTCCAGAAAGCCCCGATCACAAACAGGGCAGGCAAGACCAGCACTCCCCAAAGAGGGGCGCGTACATCTGACGGAGGAACCGGGGTGTAGGTGAGGATGAGCTTCATGCTGCACCTCGGGCTTTGGCGATGGCGGTGCGGGCTTGTTCTCGTGCCGCGATCACTTTGAGTCCGTCCAGCAGGGGCATATCGGAGCCGCCGCAGTGCTTTGCGAAAAGCGGGATTACGCTTTCCATCGCCTCCAGCGCGCTCGTCAGCCGCTCGATGTGCTGATCTGCTGTCCGCTTGTTCCATGCTGCGATGGCTTCGAGGCGGCTGTCCGCGTGGTCCATGAACGGCTGCGCGGGGCAGTCTCGGTTGGGACACTCGACGACCCACGGCCTGCCATTCCGTCCGTCTTCGATTTCGGCCTTTGCGCCACAGAACGGGCAAGGCTTCAGCACAGGCTTGCTCACTTGCTCGCCCTCCCGAGTTCGATGCTGTCATCTGCGGGCACGATCTTGAGGCCGCGCTTTTCGAGTTCGGCGTGCATCCGCTCGGACCATGCCTCGCAGGTGGCGTATTCGTTCTCGTCCCAAATCACCCGGAAGGCGTCGGCTGTTGCAGCCTTGACCGGATCGACCGGCGGCTCTTCGTGCTCCATGATGTATCGGGCGAAAGCCGGGAAACTCGTCGCTCCGTTTTGCTCCCACGCCTCCACGGTGCGTGCATAATTGTCGGGGTCGAGATCCAAGCACAGCTTCATCGCCCACTCTTTCGCCCACTGTGGTATTTCATCAGCCATGGTTCTTCTCCCGTTCGGAGAGCATGGCGCGAGCGCGGAGAGCGGCGGCTGTCAGGGCGAGTGCGGGGGTGGCGGCTTCGGAATGACCACAGCGTCCCCCTTCTTTCCCGCCGAATAGGTTCAGCGTCCATTTGCGGTTGTCTGCGCACGGCGCGCTGAAATTCATCTGGCGCGGAGTCCACCGCTCCGGCACGAGCGACAAGGCGTCATCCAGTGAGCCGGTATAGCGACGACCATCAGACATGCGGTCAGCACGGAAGTTCGCCTCGCTGTCTCCATGCAGAGAACGGCCTATCTGGACGAGATTGAGTTGTTGCTGGTTGGCAACGCAGGTGGCCCAGATTTCGATATCCACGGACCGATCCGGGCCATCGAGCGTTTCCACCCGATCTGCCAGCGCAATGAGGGTTTCGTTCGTGCTCATCAGACATACGCCTTTGCTTGGCTCGGATTGTCCGGGTGACAGAGGGAGCCGTTGAACTCGCGGGTCAGCGGAAAGCCATGCTCGTCCACTGGCCGGCCCTCCTCATCCAGCCCCAGGTCGAAACGTGCTTGTGAGGCCATTTCGGCGGGCTCGGGCACAACGGCATCGACTGCATCGCACAGGGCGAGCCATGCGTAGCGGGTGGAGTCCTTGACCTCGCTCGGATCGCGGGTCTTTGCCTCTGCATACGCTGCTGCTGCATCTGCTAGGTGCTGTTCGGGGGTGGTGGGTTTGATGGGGGATTGAGCGGTCATGGCGCATCGCTTTCAGCGACCGCGCTCTCGTCTTGCGACGGAGCCTGCTGAGCAGTCTCCGCCCTTCGGGCTTCGATCGCTTGCGCAGGGACGATACCTTCGCCTCCGCAACCTCCGCAGCACTCCTGAACCTGGATTTGCTCTTGAACCTGTATCGGGCCGGTGCAGCCGCGAGCGCCACATTCCCAATTGGAGCCACCACAACATTGATCGCGGGCCTCTATGCCTATCCCGACTACCCAGCCATCACCGTTGCATTCGGGGCATGACGCGAACTCCGCAGGCTTGCGGGTCATCTGTTCGATGAGGCGGGTTTCCTCGCGCGCTGGCGACTGATCGCTGCAAAGGCCTGCGTCTATGAAAGCCTTGAGCACGGTTGCAGGCGTGCGGCTCCAGCCCTGCGCCCACTTCTCAAGTTCTGCTTTGGTCCATCCGATCGGGGACGCGCTGGCTTTCTCAATCTCATATCCAGCATCCCGCGCTTCGGTTTCTATGATGCTCGGCAGCGATTGCTGAAACTGCCGCTCGGATGCAAACGCTGCGATTTTGCGCGATTGTTCCGCGTTCCAAACCTCCCACGGAAGCCAGTTGTTCTTCGCAAAGCGAACGGTAACGAAGCGTGGGGTGCCACTCATCACAGCGCCCCTTCTTCGTCATCTTCCACGCGGGCGAAGCAAAGGCCTTCGTGGTGCATTGCTGCGATAATCGACATGGCCGCGTCACGCGGCTGCCAATCAACGTCGAGGCTGGCGCTCACCGCTTCGGCTAGGAAGTCGATCAACTCCTGCTCATCTTCGCTCCAGAATACTTCGTCGCCCATCACACCCACCCCTTCGACGGCGATTGATCGACTGTCTGGTAAACTTTCAGGCGCAGAGCTTCCGGAGGAGACTCGCGTGTAAGCGGAGTGTTCTCCGCGTTAGGGACACTCGCCGAATGGCCAAGACCCGAAGGGGCTTGGGGCTTGCCCGAGTGGCCCGACCCCGAAGGGGTAACGCCCTGATCCTGTTCTTCCCTCCTCACTTCATCTCTCCCAGATGGGAGTCGATGCGCCTGATCTCGTATTCAGCCCGGCACTTGGCGCTGGTGAAGTTTCGGTCGGCGCAGATGGACGCAAAGCCTTTCCGCGCCTCCCTCAGAAGCTCTACCGGGAGGGAGAGGGCGGCCTCGCGACGGAACTTCTCGATGCGATCCAGCAGCCATTGCTCACGCGGTTTCACATCGCTGTGCGCTTCAGGTTCGTATCCCATTGCGGCGGCGATGCCTCTCCAGCGGTTCGCCCGCCGAATGGCTCCTTGCCAAAGCTGGAAATACTCCTTGGCATCCGCGTTATCTGCATCTCCGTGGTATCGGGGCTTCCCCAATCCGGGTCGTTCATCCAGTTCGGCGTGATCCATGCATTTGCAGACCACCTCTGCCTCACTCGGGCTATGTGTTGTGCCGGAAAGTGCTATCTCGCGGTTAAGTGTGTTGGGCTGTCCGACAATCCCGTAGGCCCGCTTCATGGCCCTATGCCAGTGGCGTTCTTTGTCGTTGGTTTGATCCACCGGGAAGCAACCGTGTCTCGACAGGAAAGCATCCGTCAGATCGGCCAGTGCCTCCAACGCATCCTGCGTATCCCCGGAGCACTGTGTTGAACGTGTGTTCCATGCGCGGATGGCTTCGGCTTCGGTGTCCCCAGCGGCTCGCCAAGAGCATTCACCCTCGGCGCATTTGACCCACCACGAGCCGTAAATGTTGTTATTGTCGCGCCGGGTTTTCGTGTGCCCGCTCGGACACGGCAGCAACTCCTGCGTATCCACTACCTTGTTGGATAGAGTGGGGCGGAGGGAGTCGAGCTTGGCGAGGGTGGTTCGGACTGGCTCAAAAACCCAATCGTATAGATTGGTGGCCGGCCCAAACGGAGCGTCCTCACTGAACCAGCGTGTCGCATCGTGAAAAAGGGACGTTGCGTGCTCATGCCGCCCTTCGACGCGATCCAGCGCCCAGCGCGCCTCCCTTAGAAGCTCTGCTTTGTCGCTTGGGAGGGATAGGGCGAGGCGTTTCCACGCATCACGGTCGTTCCATGCACGCCGGATTTCGGCGAGCAGGGCCTCCCGATCCTCCGCCTCTGCGGCTTTGTTGGACGGGGCGCTCATGCCGCATACTCCCAGCGGCCATATTCATCGCGACCAAGGCCCTCGTCCTCGTCAAAGCCATCGTCATCGCATGACGGGCCAGAGGTCAGGAACTCGCCAACGCGCTCGGCAACCCAGCCATGCAGATCGTCGTGCTCGCGATCCATGCCCGCATCGACGGCAGCGCTGAACAGGCGGCTTTCTTCGCGCGCCTCGTTAGCGTGGCCCTGCGCATAGAAATACGCGGCCTGCTTGGTGACCAGGGTTTCGAGAGCGGCGAGAGTAGCCATGCTTGCCTCCAACTTGGGAGGCAATCAGTCAGCCTCCGGTGTGAGGCTTCTTTTGGACTATCTGTCCAAGGCAGTCAAGACAATTTGTCCAAAAATATTCAGGCGCGTTTGCGGTCCTGCTTGGACGAATCGACCGCGTGCTTCTTGTAGCGCATTTTCCTGATGTCGGTGGGCTTGTTGCCGGTCACCAGGTATTCCACGGTGACGCCGACGATCAGCGCGAACTGCTCTAGCAGCTCATGCGGCAGCGGAGTGCGGGACTCATACTTACGGTAACGGTCGGCGGGAATGCCAAGCGCCTTGGCCATGGTTTCTGCCGACCATTGAGCGCCATCCGATGTCCGCATTCCAGTGCGGAGGGATTTCACGCGGGCGGTGAGATCGGCGACATATTCGGACGATGGCTGTTTCTGCGGCATAGACAGATTGTGCCACGCACCGCCCTGTGAATCTTCGGGCAATTCGTCCTTGACTATTTGGACAAATCGTCCAAAATGCGGGCTATGGCTAATACCACCCTCACTTGGCAGACCGTCGATGCAACCGCCGCCGAGCTGGGCGCCAGCGCTGCCGCACGCTTGAAGTGGAGGCAGCGCGGCGTCCCGGCGGCGTGGCGCATCAAGGTTGCCGAGCGACTCAAGGCAGAGGGCGTTCAAATCGACCTCTCTGCATTTGACGCGCTGCCTGAAACGCCGGGCCGGATCGCGGCCTGATGTCAGCGAACGATCCGCACCAGCCTGTTGCGCTCAACGGCTTCGATTTCGGAGAGGGCAATGTCGCCCTGCTCGACAAATCGTCGAAGCTGATGCCGAGACATTTGCAGATGGATGGAGCTTTCGCTGCTGGTGAGCACGATACGCACTCCGGCTCCATCGATTTCAAGCTGGTCCAGTTTATCGATCCAAATTGCGGTTCGGCACACTGTCCTTCTCCCTTCCCACAGAGAGAGAACGGCACCCGGCCCCGGAATGTAAGGGCCGCTAAACATTTGGAAAAACCAACATTTGCTGGGGTGGCGTCATGACACTTACGGGCGTTGACGGTCTTTCGATCCTCGCAATCATCCTCACTGCGGCAGCCATTCTCTGGCTCCTGCTTGAGCCGGGGAGAAGGTGAATGACACCTCCCACACTCCCCGATGACGGCACCGACAACGGCGCATGGGCAGAGGCACTGAGATACCCGCCTTGGCGCCTGATCGGCCCCGATACGTTCGCCAATTTCACGCAGGACCCGAGCGCTCGCCACTCCGATAGCGACGATCTCGCCGGGCCTGCTGTCATCCTTTCTCATGACGATCTGAATATGCCGGGAGGTCAACACGATCATGTCTGACGGTTCTGCAATCGTGAAGCAGCGGCAGCTTGCCGTGCGCCGGGAAATGGACCGGCGTGGCATCAGCCTCAAAGCGGTCTCGATGGATAGCGGAATCCCCTATCCCACGCTCGCAAGCTACCTGCCTGCCGACCCCCTTGCCGATCCTGCGCAGATACCGGGCGGGGCGATCTACTCGCTCATCCACGGCAATGCGCTCCCTTCGGACATCGTATCGCTCTTGCTGCCCGATGGCTGGCAGATCGTCCGTGCCGACGAAGGCCTAGACCACGACACGATCGAGGACCTGTGCCGCAACTACGTGGCGACCAAGGCCAGGGCTCATCACAAGGATAGCCCCGCTGGCCGAGAAATCAGCGACTGCGAGCGGGAGGCCCTGAACGTGGCTTACCTGCCCCTGAAAGGGAAGGTGGCGTGATGGATGGGCTCGTTATCATCGAAAGCCCGTATGCGGGTGATGTGGAGGCCAACGTTGCCTACGCGCGGGCCGCAATGCGCGACAGCCTAGCGCGCGGCGAGCATCCAATTGCCTCGCACCTGCTTTATACGCAGCCCGGCATTCTCGACGACAACGTTCCCGCCGAGCGCGAGCAAGGAATTGCCGCCGGTCTCGCGTGGCGCCGGGTCGCTGACCACGCCGTGTTCTACGTGGACCGGGGCTGGTCTGGTGGAATGACTGCGGCCCGCGAACTCTACGAGCGCGAAGGCTTTCCGTTCGAAATCAGGTCTCTCCCGACCACCAACCCTTCAAAAGTGGAGGCTTAGGTCATGGGGGAGGGGAAGCCGACGATTTATCACGGCACGCCGATGACGCCGCGTGATGCGCTGCTCTCGGTCTGCGCCGGCCGCGCCATGTGCGTGTCCTTCTATCGTCCTGATGACGTGGAGGCGGTCGAGGCAATCAGCCCGGCCATCATGTTTCGACAACGGCGCATTTTCATTCTGGCAGCAGGCTCTGCGCGCCGGCATGGAATGGGCCGAGCATCGCGACTGGACGCCCTATTTCGAGTGGCTGGAGCCTCGGCTGTTCATGCCGGGTCGGTGGGCAGTAATACCGGACAGCCCCGGCGCGCCTTCCCAGCTCAACGACGCGCTGCTCAACGAGTGGCCGTTCGGCCAGAAGGGCGCGCCTCTCTGGCACATGGACGGCCCAATCGAGCGGCTGTTGCGGCTGTGCGAGCGATACGATCGCGTCTGCCTCGGGTGGACTGGGCCGAAGGTGGGCTCGCCGGACTACCACGAGCGCATGGCCGAGGTGGATCGGGCGCTCGGAAACCGCTGGCCCGTGCTTCACATGATGCGCGGAACGGCGGTGGCCTTCGACTACCCCTTCGCCAGCGCGGACAGCACGTCTCTGGCGCAGAACGGGTGGCGCTATGACACAGCATTCGACTTCGGAGATCGCTGGGCAGGACGGCGCGCCTACGCTGACACCCTTGAGCGCGGGCGAGTTCGCCGCCGTATGCCGAGAAATTGTAGCCACAAGCTCGGGCCACGACGCCCACCGCAGGTTGGATCGGGTTACGACGGAACTGCTGGTCAGCTTGGGCTATGGTGAAGGCGTCTCGATATTCAGCGAGGCAGTCCACCAGTGGCATCATCCTCAGCTTGACTACCCTTTCTTGGGCGGTTCGCTCCGGTGTCGCCTCGGCCGTCATGCCTGGGCCTTCGACCGAGAGAGCGATGCGCCGTGGGCGGCCCCAGAAATTTGCACGCGCTGCGGCAAGCGGAGGAGTTTCAACCCATGCCCATGACTCCCTTCGACACCAACGGAGCCGAGCTAGTCCCTGACTACTCCGAGCCCCGCTCAAACCATCTCATCCGCATAGGTCTTATCACCCTTTTTATCGGCTGCACTGTGGCAGCGTGGAGGTGGTTGTGATCGAGACCGTTCGGTTCGCCATTCCCGACCGCCGTGTCTGCTGGCGCTGCGGTGCTCGTGCCGGGGCGTGCTCACATATCGAGCGTGACGACCACGTTGCCGAGATCCCGGTGTTCTCTGTCAACCGTGAACCCAAGCCGCTCAAGTGGTCCGATTGGGAGCTCGAGCAGCTTAGCGACCTTTGGCGGCGCGGGCACACCGCAAGCGAGATCGGCGAGTTACTTAATCGCTCCCGCAATGCGGTGACGGGCGTGGTCGTCCGCATGAACCTCCAGCGGAGCAAGGCGGCATGATAGTCCTCCCGTTCCCTCCTGCAAGCCTCTCAGGGCACAACAACGGCCACCACTACGTCAAGGCCCCGATCATCGCGAAGCATCGCGCATGGGCACGACAGGCCACGTTGGCCGCAAAGCCGACCGTCCCTGCCGATGGCGACATACCGCTGCACATCCATTTCGTGCCGCCGGATCGCCGGGGCGACCGCACGAACTACTGGAACCGCTGCAAGCCCTACATCGACGGCATAGCCGAGGCCTTGGGCGTAAACGACAAGCGCTTTCTGCCGTCGAAGTCATTTGCCGATCCGGAGAAGCCGGGCCGGGTGGAGGTGCGCCTTGGCTAGCGTCGTTCCCACCTACAAGATCGACTGCCAGGAAGTCGAGGACTCCTATCAGGCGTTTGCGGCCCTCAGGCGCGCTGCTCAAGCGCAGCCTAGCCTAGTAGGCAACAAATACTTCCGCGCGCTTCAAGACACTGCCTATGCCCGCTTCCTACTCAATTTCGAGAACATGGAATGAGTGGGTTCGCGGTCCTGCATCGGGAGGCGCGCGAGCACCCCCTGTTCGTTGGCGACGTGGCCCGCTTCGGCGCGTGGAGCTGGCTGATACTGACTGCCTGCTGGAAGCCCACGCCATACGACCTTTCAGGCACCATAATCACGCTTGAGCGGGGCCAGCTCTGCACCTCCAGATCGCAGCTTGCGAAGGCGTGGGGGTGGTCGCCGAGCGCGGTGGAGCGGTTTTTGACCCGTTTGCAAACCGAACAGATGATCGAACGGGAAACCGGACAGGGTCGGTCTGTAATAACCATCTGTAACTACGAAAAATATCAGGACGTAAAAGAGAGACCCGGACAGGCAGCCGGACAAGGAACCGGACAGCCAGCGGACAGCCAGCGGACAGCAAAAGAACAAGATAACCAATTACCATTATCTAACGATAATGGCGCGGCGGACTTTTGGAAGTTCGCGACGGCCTATCTCGGCAACGGGCGGCGCTCAGTCATCGGGCGCTGGTGCAAGCAATACGGCGGACAGGTCCCGGTCGCCCACGCGATCACGGAGGCCCAGCTCAAGAACGTGGTCGAGCCGGTGGCCTACATCGAGGCGGTGCTCCGTAAGGGCAGCACTAAGGCCAGTGCTGGAGAAATCTGGTGACCTGGCGCCCCCTCAAAACCGGCAAGCAGACATGCCCCGAGTGCTCGCACACTCGGCGGAACAAGAAAGATCGCTGCCTTTCGGTGACCCGCGATGATCGCGGGACTGTCTGGCACTGTTTTCATTGCGGATTCACGGGAGCGGAAAATGACGATGCATCCGAAGCACAAGGACTGGATCGAGGCGCGTGGTCTCGACGTGGAGCTTGCCGAGAAGCTGGGGCTCGAAACCGTCCTGCGCGAAGGCAAGAACTGGCTCGCGGTGCCGTATCGGGTGGACGGGGAAATCCTGAACCACAAGTATCGCCTGACCAGCGAGAAGGATCATCGGATGGACGCCGGAGCGCCGCTTGCGCTCTGGAACGCGGACTGCCTGAAAGACCCCAAGGTTCGCAGCGGGCAAGCGCCTGTCGTGATAACCGAGGGCGAGTGGGATGCGTTGGCGGTGATACAGTCCGGCCATCCGTTCGCAGTCAGCGTGCCCGGTGGGGCGCCGTCGCAGGTGACGACGGACCTCGACAGCGCGAAGCGGGATGAGTGGGTTGACCGTCCCGCCGAGCAGCTTGCCCACGTCCGCGAGGTCGTGATTGCAGCGGAAGCCGATCAAGCGGGAGGGAGTTTGCGGACTGACCTCG
>JACYYJ010129142.1_pt3 | contig 42774 bp, 36 predicted proteins | sample 8236861 | NCBI WGS metagenome assembly JACYYJ01 (sample SAMN14103086, study PRJNA606662) | landfill metagenome | isolation source: landfill solid waste | place: India:New Delhi, Okhla landfill site | collected 2017-11-05
AGCAGCTGTGTGTCTTCTCTCGGACCTGACCAATTTTTATTGCGGAACCCTAGAAGACCTTATTTATTCACTTTGTCTTTTATTCCAAATAAACCAAACTACAAATAATAGTATCGTAACAAAAGCCATAAGTAAAGCAATGCCAATTTGATCGGTTATTCCTAAGAATAAATAGCCGATTCCAGCCGCTAATGCACTGATAAAGGCATATGGTAGTTGGGTGATTACATGATCCATGTGATCCGAACCAGCACCGGTTGAGGATAAGATCGACGTATCAGAGATTGGTGAACAATGATCTCCAAAGACAGAGCCTGCAAGCACTGCTGCCATTGCAGGGATCACATAAGATACATCATATAAAACAGCTATTTGTGCGGCGATCGGAAGCATAATTCCAAAGGTTCCCCATGATGTCCCAGTGGCTAAAGCCATAAATCCGGCTAGAATAAATAATAATAAAGCTAAATAATCAGGATTAAAGGCAACCTTATCGATTAATTGCGCCAAGAAACCACCAGTATCAATAATTTCAATGATGGCACCAATCATCCATGCTAATACTAAAATATAAATTGCTGGCATCATGTACAGTGTGCCCTTCCAGCTAATTTTCGCAATAGAAAGCTGGCGGTTTGGTAATCGTAAATAGAGCAACAATGCTGTTATTACAGAAAATAATCCTCCAACAAATAACGAGAGATTCACGTTCGTATTTTCAAAAAGCTTGAGCACCGTTGCCTCTTCATCTAATGCCATTTTGCCCGTTACTAACATAGCTGCAACCGTTGCAACAATAAGAACGGCAATAGGAATAACAAGATCGATTATTTTTCCATGCTTATTGAAAATATGAACTTCCTTTGCCTGTACTGCGGCTATATTCTTTGCAGGATCTAACACTTCTCCAGTACGAAGAGCGCGCTTCTCATGTTTTTTCATTGCCCCTATATTAATATTCAATAAGGCTACAAGAAGAACGAACACGATCGCTACTAGTGCATAAATATTATAAGGAATCATTTTCACAAATGCCTCTAATGGCTGATATTCGACGATTTCGTTTGCGACAAAAATAGAGCCTAGTGTGCCAATAATATAAGCGCCCCAGCTGGATATCGGTGTAATAACCGTTACAGGTGCGGAGGTCGAATCAATAAAATAAGCAAGCTTCGCGCGGGATATTTTATGACGATCGGTGACAGGTCTAGCTATTTGCCCTACTGCCAAGCTATTGAAATAATCATCAATGAAAATAAGGATCCCTAATGCAAATGGCATAATTTGTGCATTTTTTCGTGTTTTGATTTTATTTATTGCCCAATCCCCGAAGGCCTTGCTTCCACCAGATGCCGTCATAAAAACGGTCATGATACCAAGCAGGATGAGAAAAACTAATAAATAAAAATTCCCAACATTCCATCCATCTGTAGTATAAAAAATATCACGAAACACAAGCCATATTTGTTGTATCGCAAGAAGAATATCGAAATCATGTATGAGTAATGCACCAACGATGATGCCTGTTCCTAATGATAATAATAATTTCCTTGTCCACAGGACTAATACAAGCATTAATACTGCAGGAATTAATGAATAAAGTGTTCCTTCCAAATTGATAACCTCCACGTTCTTTCATTCCAATTGATACAGAAAAAAAACAGCAATAGTATTTATTCTATCACTGTTTTATCTATCATATAATTTTACTTTTTATAGTGTACCAATTTCTTATCCATATGTCATCTGTTTTTTACTTTTCTTGCTCGATTCTTTTTCTTCTAGCAGCTGTTAGAATAACAAGACTAATCCCGATCACAAGTATCAATCCACCAATTAACAACCAGTTATACGTAAATGTAGCTGTATTAGGAAGGTAATGCTCCTCTGGCGTCACTTTATCCGTTTTGTTTTCTTCATTCTTCACTATCGGTTCTTCCTTTTTTTCTTGTGCTACCTGATTGGTCGATTCCATAAGATTTTCTGGTAAAAAAACAGCAAACTTCGCTAATCGGGTACTATCTACTGTAAGCCAGCTCTGATCTATCGCACCACCCATTTCCTTCCAGGAAGAGGAGTTTTGATCCCAATGGTATATTTGATGATCTTGATCTGGGTCTTCTAGTAAAAAGGATAGTTGAAATAGCGATGTAACAGCTTGACCTTCTTGTTCAAATATTACCTCATACACATTTGTCTCCGCTTGCTCTGCTTTTTCAAGCTCGGATGCTTTAACTTTGTTCATATACAAGGTTAGCGACTTATCTGTCTGGAACGATTTCAAATCAAAATTCAAACGAACATCCGGTTTTATAATATGAACTTGACTATTTCTATCCTTTAACCTCTTCAACTGTTCTGGTGAAAAGACAACTTTTGTCTGGTCCTTTTCCACTGGTACATGTAACTCTAGCACTCCATTGTCAGCTAAATTATTGGTGGCTTCCTCTTGTAGAAAAAACCCATCCTTTTCTGATACAAGATCTGTCGTAATGAAGCTTGCTAATCTCGTTACATGTAACTCATATAGCTCTTTTGTGCCGTCTTCTGCCGTTACCTCGATCTGGAAAAAATTATCGCCCGGTGCTAGCTTCTGAACTTTTGTGAGATCTTTTTCTCCATTTATCGTAACCGTTGCGGAACTGGAATGAGCAATTGGAGAAAGGGTCAGTTCTTCGATTGTCTCTGCTACTTCTACCTCATATTTTTTTACATCAGGAGAAAAGCTTGGCGTAAGCTTTCCATTATCTAGCTTCAAATCTTCTAGGCTGGCATCTGAGCTCTTTCCCAGTTCATAAGCTGCTATCGTTCCACTAACTTCATGTGCAACTAATAAAACTGGATTCCCTGTTGGACTTTTCTCTCCAGGAATAAAGGTCAATCCCTCTGGTGCAATATCTCCACTATCCCTTGTTACCTCCATATCTAATGACTGAAATTTTCTTGTTGTAAAATAGGAATCAAAAGTTGGCGAATTTGGATTTGTTAAATCATATACCATGATGCCACCTTGACGCTCTAAACCGATGAAGGCATAATCTGTTCCATTAACACGCCCAGTGATGACACTTTCTGGTTCTACGCCTTTATCATCACTCCTCGATTCAAAGCTATCGTCATCATTATTCGAATGAAAATAGGTTGGGTTAAATTCGGCTATATATCGTTCAAACTCAGATCCACTATCATATACAAGTTCCAACGTGTCTGCACTCCATAAGGAAAAAGAGCGTCCGCCAAAGCCATAGATCGCTTCGTACTTACCAGCTTCATTCATTGGATGAGAAATAGAGGTTTTTAAACGACCAAGCTGCTCTTCTTCAAACAATCCATTTTCGACTAAGCTATCTAATTCCTTTTGTGTATAACCTTGATATAGGTCTCCACGAAGCTCATATTTATCCTGTAAATCCTTCACACGAGCTTCCTCTGAAAAAGCATCCCAATCCTGGGCATCCCCTTCATTTGCTGTTAGGATATAGGATTTTCCGTTTATTTCGATCAAATCCATTCCATCCGGCTGATAAAGGGATAGAACCGGCCAATTACGAATATTGACCTGATCATCTTTATCGGAACCATCTAATTGATTGGGTGAAATAGAATAATCCTTATACCCAAGGCTTTTCACTGTAGTAAATTTTCCTGTTATTAGATTTAGCTTGGCCATGGCATTTGCTTCCTGTAAAACAATATAAGCATAATCACTTGTTGGCTCTACGACAATGTATTCTGGTTCAAGATCCTCCGCATATGTACTTTCAGGGTGTACCTTTCGAACATCCTCTTCCACTATTTGGTCAGAAAATCTTGCAGTAGTGACTTTTAGCTCCACACCCTTTTTCACTCCACCTGACACATCAATAATGCTTACAGAGCCTTCAGGGTTTACTGAATAATCATCACTCGGCTCTCCTTCATTAGCAACTAAAACCTTTTTTCCATCAGGGGTAATTGTGACCATATCTGGTAAAGCTCCAACTTCTACTGTTGTTAGGACATCACCGGATGTAGTCAAAAAAACAACATGGCCTGGATTTACTTTATTCACTGCAGGAACGCTTATCGCAATAAAGCGACCAGCTGGATCGTTTACCACGCTTGTAACATCACCGGCTTCAATCCCTAAATCACTTAAGGTAATCCTCTTTAGCAAAGGGATTTCCTTCTTACCTTCACCGAGTACAGACAAATCCATGATGTCTAATGATTTCTCAGAACCATTAACCGAAAAAGCATGTTTAGTTGTAGGATCATATGCCACTATTTCTGTTCCACCATCATCGATCGGGGCACCACTGTTATACCTTCCGATAAATTTAACCGCTAGCGACTGTTCCTTATCCGAATAATAACTTAATTCATTCTCTGCTGCATTTATCATGAGTGGCTTGATAGTAAAGATAGTAAAAAACAGACAACTAACGATGAGAGCACGAAAGAATTTCAACATAAAAGCTCCACTCCTCTATTTCATATATCTCTACAATTTTAACGCTCGAAAATGAAGCTATTATGTAGAAAAAGTAAAATATTTGTAAAGAACAAGGAAATTCCTCATTCATCTACGCGAAAGATTATTCAAGATATTCATTTCATTCTCGACAAAATTAAATGATGGAATTATTTCCTGGGGAATATTGTCACAATACGTAGTTTATTTAGAAGAGGATGTATATTTCCTTTCTTTAAAACACATTATAATGTGTGAGACAGATTGGGAAGAAGAGGTGAAGAAATGGAGTTTTGGAGAGCAATCGGATTAAAATTGTTATTTACAGTTATTACCATATTGTCATTGCTTGCTATTTTTAGTGAAGCAAATCTACGTAGTATGATAGGAATCACCCTATTTGTTTTTGCTGTTTCCTTTTTAATTGGTGATTTAGTTATTCTACGAAAAGTAAGTAGTATCACGGCTACCATTATCGATTTTCCTCTCTATTTATTGCTATTATGGATCTCTTGTGACTTTTTCTTATTTGCTGATATATTAGAAACATACGGCATTCCACTAATGGGGGCCACTTTTTTGACAATACTTGAGCCATTTGTTCATATAAGATTACGTTATGCAGCAAGAAAATCTAAACCCGACTTTTCCAGCCAAGCTTACCTAACGGAGTCTAGTCAGGAAATTATAGAAAAAGATGAGGAAAATGACTAGAGGTCCTCATCTTTTTTTCTTATGGTATCCAGTTGGCAATTTGCTCGGCCCTCACTCTCCAGCCTTCTGGGAATCCATTTGTAGCAATCATCTTTGCTATTGGCTGAACTCCGCCAAATATCTGCTTAACACTTCTAGCGATTTAAAATAAAGTCCAGACCATGACTTTTCAAAACAAAGACGGAATAATAACTTAATAATGAGAAATGGCAAACGCAGGCATCACTGTAGCTAGGTAATCTCAAAGCCAGCAGTCTTGTCTTCACTGTCGGTGCCAATGTCAGCCCAATTTGCATGCTTATCTATTTTATCTAGAGTGTTTTGGACACTGTCCGGAAGATTAAATGTTTTAGTTGCAGCTACCAAAACATCAAGATCAGCATGTCCAACAATTTCAATTACTGTAAATCGTTAGGAAATACCACTAATACTCCATGTACCAAAAGTAGCTTGTAAACCTTTTACTTAAGCTGCCGTCAAATTCTGTGCGTTCTCTTTCGAAATACACTATTCCCATTTAACTCCTCTCTTTTATTCTTACTTACACTTAAAGGAAGTTACAATTCGAAAAAAACAACCATATGAGTTATTTTTTCTGGTAAAGTTTAGGTTTTACTATGCAGCAATTAATTTATATGAGCAAATGTAAAAAAGGTGCTACTATCAGAGGAATCGATAGACAAAAAAGGGATTTCAGATATTATTTGGCAAATAAAAACCTAATTTCATTTCTTTAAGATTGAAATTAGGTTTAGTATCTAATAGTAAATATGTAACTCTTTTAATCCCTTTTTTGAGAGTAACTCCTTAGACAGAACTTATAAATCAAAGTTAGTAAAAGAAGTGATAAGTGTAGTAATGGTGCTAAACTTAAAATTACTACCGCTGTTTGTTCGTGAAGCATCATATTCCTATTAATTATAATCTGAATCACTAGGGCTATTGTAATAAAACCTAGCATTATATAATGTAAGATTTTATTGTTAGATGAAAAATATGCAACAAAGATAAAAAAGGTAGAAATAAAATGAAGAATTTGAACTTGCAGAGCTTCTGTTGTTGTAAATGAAATAGGGATGTCAGATGATATAAATACCTGATATAAAAATACCAAAATACCTAAACAATATCCCACTACGAACAATACAGATGAGAAAGTAATATTTCGATCTGAATTCATATCATTACCTCCAACTTTTAAAATTTTTCTTCCGTATTTGGAATAAACGAGTAAATTGTAAACAGACAGGCTATATAAGAAAGCCTATATCTGTATAAATTCCTATTTTCCGTTCTATAGTAATTTTTAAAGAAGATCCTAACACACTCATCAATGCTGCAATAGTAGCACCAGAAAATATTAAAATACCAGTGTTTTTAGTCTCTCCAAATTTTAACCAGTCATTTACTCGGTCCCAAATAAACAATAACTCACTTCCAATATCCCCCATTAAATCCTCCATCTTTATAGTGACAATGTTATTATAACTGCAAAGGTATTATAAACATATCTGAAAACAAAAAATGTTCACCAGAGTATGATTCCTTTCATTAAAAGAAAAGTAAGGGCTTGCTTAACAATACTCAGCTTCCAAAATCCAGTTGATGGCATCATTACTTTTCTAGAGATTTCTCTATTTTATCATGGTAAACTGAAGCTGAAATATAAATGATTTTCTTAGTAAAAAGAAAGGGGAACATAAGTGGACCAACACATTAACATATTAGTAGTAGAGGATGATAATGATATTAACCAGCTTTTATGCAAAATTATTAAAAAAAGCAGCTATTTCCCACAACCTGCTTATTCTGGTACAGAGGCAATGATCTATTTAGATAAGCAAAAATGGGATTTGGTACTGCTAGATTTAATGCTTCCAGGCATGAATGGAGAAGAAATCCTAGAAATCATGTTTAAGAGATCTATTCCTGTCATCATCATTTCAGCAAAAAATGAACAAAAGACAAAAATTAATAGTCTTCGAGCTGGTGCAGATGATTTTATTTCAAAGCCATTTGATGTAGAAGAAGTATCTGCCCGTATTGATTCACTATTACGAAGATATAGATATAGTCATAAAACAAATAGAAGAAGCAAGTTGATGTATAAAGATATCCAGATTGATTTAGATGCCAAATCAGTAATAGTGAATGATATTACTCTACCTTTGACAGTCCGTGAATATGCGATATTAACCCTTCTTTTGTCATCTCCCCAAAAGGTCTTTTCAAAATCGAATTTATTCGAAAGTGTATGGAACGAACCTTATCATGGGGATGATAATACAATAAATGTCCATATGAGTAATTTACGGCATAAGCTCAGTAAGGCGAATCCAGAAGAAGAATATATAGAAACTATTTGGGGAATGGGATATCGTCTGAAATCTTAAGGTTTTCTTAAGGTTTATCTTAAGCCTTTCTTATGGTTTAATGTTTATACTATTTTTAGTAGAGACAGGGAGGCTAATCATGATGAATGAATACATTTTAAGAACCAACAAACTCTCCAAAAAGTACAAAAATCATTTCGCACTGAAGGATATTGATATTACGATCAGAAAAGGAGAAATTTATGGATTCATTGGTTTGAATGGTGCAGGAAAATCAACGATGTTACGGTTAGTAACTGGACTCACCTTTCCAACAAGTGGATCTATCGAGTTATTTGGAAACGATAATCCAAAATATTTAAGAAGTGCACAAAAAAGAATTGGTGCGATTATCGAAAATCCAGCCCTGTTCCAAAATATGACTGCTACTGAAAACTTGGAGGTCCAAAGACTTCAAAAAGGTGTTCCTGGAAAAGAGTGTATTTATCAAACATTAGAGCTTGTGGATCTTAAGGAGACTGGTAAGAAAAAGGTGAAGGACTTTTCCCTTGGAATGAAGCAGAGGCTTGGGCTTGGAATGGCATTATTAAGTGATCCAGAATTCTTAATTCTTGATGAACCAACTAATGGATTGGACCCTATGGGAATTGTTGAACTGAGAAGATTAATAAAGAAATTAAATCGCGAAAAAGGACTGACGGTTTTAATTTCAAGCCACATATTAAGTGAGCTCCATCAGTTAGCAACGAGTTTCTGTATCATCCATGACGGAAAACGGTTAGAAGAACTCTCCTCAGAAGAACTGGACGAAAAATGCAGACAGCATTTACGAATTAAAGTCGATCGCCCAGCTCTAGGGGCTACAGTATTGGAAAACACATTAGCCACGAACGATTTTGAGGTAATGCCAGATGGGTCCATTAAACTATACGCTTATCTTGAGGATGTCGTTACCGTTTCGCGTGCATTAACAAACAATGGGCTTGTAATACAGCATCTCTCACAAAATGGGGACAGTCTGGAAGGCTATTTTTCCATGCTTATAGGAGGGGGAGAGCATGACTAATTTAATCAGGGTCGAAATTTTCAAATTAGTACAAAGCAAAACGCTTTGGTTACTCATTATAATCATAACAGGATTAAGTACACTGTTACATTCTCTAGTGATAACAGACTGGTGGCAATTATCGGGAACAGAGTTTGATCGAGCACAATTAAGTGAACTAAATGCATTATCGGCTTTTACCTTACCATTACTGTTTAGCTTCATCGTCAGTGCATTAGCTGGTTTTCATGTCTCAACCGAGTTTTCACAAAGCGGTGTAATCAAAAACCAAATAATAAGTGGTCATCATAGAGCCTACATTTATATGGCGAAATATCTTGTTTTTTCACTTGGCTCTATTATCGTGACCATACTAATACCACTTTTGACAGCAATTATTTTAGTCTTACTATTTGGCCACGGGGACCTTATAAACCTTTCCAATTTCACGTATCTAGGAAGAGCATTTAGTTTATTTACATTACAATTTCTTTGTTTTACAGCAGTTGTGTTATGGATAGCTATTGGTACAGGAGATAGTGGACAAACCATTATTTTTACACTGTTATTATCCATTATAATGTTTATCATCGAAAAATTTCTAACCTATCCAGTTATTCAGCTGTTGTACGAGAATAGCTTCTTCTATCAATTTAGTGAAGTTTTCCACTATTCTATGACCACCGGTGAGATTCTAAAGTCGATTGTCATTGCCATCATATCACTAATTGTCATCCTTATCGGGGGAATGTTTGTTTTTAACCGAAAAGAAATCAAATAATGAAAGGTAAGCGGGTGGGAAGATGTTAGTTGTAACCATCATTATACTATGTGTAACTATTTATTTACTCAGTCGCTTCATTGCTTTTAAAAAAGAAGTGAAAAAGCTAACCAAACAGCTACAAATCTATCGTAATCGAAAAACTAATAAAAAAATCGATTTAGCCCTTTTCGATCAAGATATCGAAAACCTCGCATTCGAAATGAATAAGCTTATTGATTTGTACATGAACGAGTATAGAAAAAGAGTTCATTTTGAAAACGAGCAGCAACAGGCAATTGCGAATATGTCGCATGATTTACGAACACCATTAACTTCTATTTTAGGATACATTCAGATGGCTGAATCCAACAACGCTACAGATCTTGAAAAAAAAGAATGGTTAACCACCGCAAAAAATCGTGCCAAAAGATTGGAAGCATTGTTAAATGACTTTTTCGAGCTAAGCATTATCGAATCAAAGGACCATCTACTAGAAACAAAAACAATCAATTTGAGAAACCTTACCATTGATATCTTAATGAGCTTTTATGATCGTTTTAGTGAAAAAGGGATGGAACCCATCCTTCATTTGCCAAAACAGGATATATTCATTATCTCTGATGAAATAGCCGTTACGAGAGTGATGGAAAATCTAATTTCCAATGCCATAACCCACTCAGATGGCACTATTATGATTAGTTTAGAAGAAAAAGAATCAAAAGTAAGATTACTAGTTATAAATGACGCCTCTTCATTAACGGATAAGGATATCGAGCGAATGTTTGACCGATTTTATATGGCAGATCAGTCCCGTTCAGGCAAAAGCACTGGACTCGGCTTGTCGATTGCCAAAGCTTTAATGAAAAAAATGAATGGGACCATTTCTGGACGTTTAGATCAGGATCAGCTGTCAATCATCTGTGAATGGGAGTTAGCAAAGAATAAATGACCATGGGAGTGTACGATATGTGTAAGAAAATAGGTTTTCTTTTAATATTAATTATTTTGTGGAATCAACCTTTACTCGTTCTAGCGTCTGAGTCCTTCAATACATCAGAAGTGGATCAATATGTGACCAATTACCTTGAAAGAAATGGACTTCCTGGAGCTTCAATTGTAGTCGTAAAGGACGGTAAGCTAGTATACGAAAAAGGATATGGTCACGATTCTGATGGCAATCCCATCACAGAAAAGTCGTTGATGAGAATTGGTTCTGTTTCGAAAACATTTACAGCATTTGCTGTATTACAACTAGTGGAACAAGGTAAAATTCAGTTAGATGAGCCAGTAGTAAAATATCTATCAACGGTTAAACTCGATGATCCCAGATGGAAAGATGTAACGATACGACAGCTTTTAAGTCACACTTCAGGTCTACCGAATCCAACGATTGTCGCACCTGCTAATACGTTAAAGGAAGGTGTAAAACGGCTACAGGACTGGAAGCTTCAGTCAGATCCTGGAACGAAATATGCCTATAGCAATCCTAATTACTGGCTCCTAGCTTTTTTAGTAGAAAAAGTAAGTGGTATGGATTTTGTAGATTATCTTAACCAGCAAGTTTTCCAACCACTTGGGATGCATGATTCCTTTACAGCTATAAATTCTGGGGATTTTGTAAAAGGATTACCTAAAGGATATGTAACTGCTTACGGAACTGCCATACCTTGGAAAGAGCTTGAAAAAATGTTCATGGGGTCAGGAGGCGTAGTTTCTACAGCATCAGATATGGGAAAATGGCTATCGATGCATACGAACCAGGGGAAAAACCAAGCAGGAGAACAGCTATTATCACAAAAGCTATTAGATGAATCCTATTCCTCACAACCTAAGAGTGAGAAATATGGACTTGGCTGGTCCTTAAGTTCTTCCAATACAAAGCCTGCCCGTCTATCGCATAGTGGTGCGTTAACGACTTATCAAGCACAACAAGATATCGTGCCGAGTAGCGGTTACGCTGTAGCAGTTTTACTCAATAGCTTTACCCCTACACTTGAGCACGCTTATGAAATTAGTTCAGGAATTATTCAACTAACAGAGGAACAAAAACCAGAATTAAAAGCCCCTGTCCCAACAATTATTGACCTTTCAATCGGTTTCCTTACAGTGATTTGGTTAGTTCTGGGGATAAGAGGAGTCCTACGAAGCGGAAAATGGGTGGCTAAACGACAAGAACAACCGGCTTGGAGATTTTATGCAAGACTCACCCCTCAAATCGTTCCTGTTCTCGGGATTGGATGGTTGTTCTTTATTGTTCCAGCTTTACAAAATAATAGTTCAACCACAACCGACGCATTCGGCCTCTACCCTGCTGCCATGGTTCTATTATCGATCATTTTTATCACAGGATTGGCTGTTACCATATGGAGAGTGTTGTATAAGGTAAGGCAAAATAGGAGACTTTAACTTTCATGCAAGATAAATATAGATAATGGTCAAAAAAGAAAGAATGGTAGAATAGAACTCCAATTTTATGGTAGTTCTATTTTTTATATTTATTTCTCTGTCTTTCTTTGATAGAAGATATGCCATTTCTTTCACTTCTAATCATTATAGGTCTATAATATCATGAAACACTCTTGAATATTTAGGTTTATATAACTATAATAATAAGGGTGGCATACGCAATTAGTATGACTTAGAGAGTGAAAGCCTGGGTAAACAGTAATTTGTTATAATCATAATTACTTATTTGAAAGTGATTTTGATAAAAATAAAAAAAGGAGGACTAAATATGAAGAGAACAACAGAATTTGTTCTAGGATTAATAGGTGGCATTTTTGGCTTTATTGGTGCTATTTTAGCACTATTCGTTGGAGGAATCGATGCTGCATTCAGCAGTGATGGAACAAGTGAAATAACAGCCTTAGGTTGGCTAGCATTTTTCTTCTCTGCTTTAGCCATTGTTGGATCCGTTCTTGTTAAATCGAAGGCCAAAGCTGGTGGTATTTTATTAATAATATCTGCTATTGGAGGTATCATCAGTATTTCAATGTTCTACTTAGTTCCTGCTATTCTAATAATTATTGCAGGGTTTATGGGATTATTCAGAAAAGACAAACAAGAAAAAAAAGAATCAGTAGCATAAATTTTTGGGGGTAAAAGTACATTGAAAAAATTATTTCATATCGCAATGGTATTATTTTTTGTTTTTTTATTAACTGCATGTGGAGAATCAGAAATTGAAAAAGTAGATTCAAAAACAACTGATGAGTCTACTGAAGAAAATAGTAACGAAACTACGGAGAAGAAAGAAGCGCCAGAAACACAAAATCTCTCTATTGGTGATACTGTTGATTTTGATGGTGTAAAACTCACGTTAAATGAAGCAAGAATTGAACCAGGTGGAGAATTTGATCAGCCACAAAATGACCAATTTATTGTTGTTAATTTGACTGCTGAGAATACTACAGAGGAAGAACAGGTTATTTCATCCATCATAAACGTCGAGTTAAAAGATAGTGAGGGTTATGCATATAGTACCACCTTTCTGACAGAAGGGATAAAAGCACAGTTAGACGGATCAATTGAGCCAGGCGGTACTCTACGTGGTGAAATCCCGTTTGATGTCCCTACATCTGATACGTATGAATTACATTTCTCGAACCCATTTACTTCTGGTAAAGCAATTTGGAAGATACCTTCTGACCAATTAGTACAATAGTAACGAGGCGCACATCACGTGCGCGCTCGTGCTAGCAATATGCAAAAAATTATCTCACCTTCAATAGAATCTTCCCGATATTCTGATTCGCTTCCATTCTCTCATGGGCTTTCTGTACCTCTTCTATAGGAAATACCGTATCGATAATTGGTTGAATACGTCCATTTTCGAATAGTGGTAGGACCCTTGATGAAAAATCCTCTGACAGCTCTGCTTTGTATACATCACTACGAGGTGTTAGTAATGTCCCCGTTAGTTGAACTCGTTTTGCCATGATGTCCATAAGTCGAACCTTTTCCACAGTACTACCACCAAGCACACCAATTAAAACCCATCTTCCATCGACCGCAATGCTTTGGTAATTTCTCTCCCAATAGCTGGCTCCAATAAAATCTAAAATTAAGGAAACACCTTTTCCATCTGTCTCTTTTTTCACTTCTTCTTCAAAGTCTTGTTCCTTATAATTGATGGTAACGTCGGCTCCAAGCTCTCGACATACCTTTAATTTATTGGCAGATCCTGCTGTTACCAGCACCTGGGCCTTGCTTAACTGTTTGGCTAGTTGAATCGCAGCAGTTCCAACTCCGCTTCCCCCTGCATGGATAAGAACTGATTCGCTCGCTTGCAGCTTACCGATCCAATATAAGGTTTGGTATGCCGTTAAAAATACCTCAGGAATGGCCGCCGCCTCTTCAAAGGATAGGGAGTTAGGAATCTTGATCGCCCGTTTCGCTGGCATAATCGCATATTCCGCATAGGCTCCACCATTAACAAGTCCCATTACACGCTCTCCAATTGAAACCTGAGGATCAGAGGACTCCACGACAACTCCCGCTACCTCAATTCCTATAATAGGATTCGTCGCATAGCCTGATTTTCCCTCTCGTTGAAGTATATCTGTTCGATTAATGGCTGTTGCATGTACTTCAATTAATAGCTGATTTTCCTCTATTGTTGGCTTCGGTCTCTCTACATATGCTAGTTGATCAGCTCCCCCAGGATTTATCGCTACTACACCTTTCATTTATGGAACACTTCCTTCCAACATCCACTTATTGAAATATTTGCTTCACTTTTTCATAGCTTTCTAATGTGCCAATATCGATCCTTTTCCCTTCAAAAGTATATCCATAAACATCCTTTTGTCTAATAAGCCATGGGATAAAGTGACCAGGTGCATCTGGATTATTTCCTTCTTCTAGATATTGTTTAATGAGCGGGGTTGTCTCTTTTTTGTATAGATAAAAAGGTGGAGCCGCTAGACTTGATTTTGGTATTTTAGGCTTCTCTTCAAATGACAACACCTTTCCGCTTTGATCCACTTCGACAACCCCTGTATGCTGTAACTCTTTTAGGCTACCCAATGAGTGAACAGTTATACAATCCGTTCCTTTAGCAAAAAAATAATCGATAAAATCGGTTAAAGCAAATTCGAATAAATTGTCCCCTGCTAAAATTAATAGATCATCATTGATTTCTTTTTCCTCTAATACGAATTGAAGATCTGCTATCGCACCTAAGCGGTTTTCATTAGAGGTTGTTTGATCATTGACGACTATAATTTTCTTTTTCCCATTATACCGATCTGCCCATGTTAAGAAATCTTGATAAAATCGAGCATTCGTGACAATGAACACTTCATCGATTAGTTGTACATCATCTATTTTATCGATAATGTAATCGATAATCGTTTTTTTCCCGATCTTTAGTAAAGGTTTTGCCGTATGCTTTGTGAGTGGATAAAGCCTTGTTGCATAACCGGCTGCTAAAATAATTGCTTTCATCATTGTCACCCCTCTTCTACTTGCTCTATCAATCTTGCTCCATCACCAATTTCACAAAAATAAACCTTGTACTGATCTTTAAATTTTGGATGCTGTGTTGGATAGATCGTTTCGATCGCATGTTTGATTTGCTGCTTATATTTAGGATTAACGAATCCAATACAACAACCTCGATAGCCTGCTCCACTGAATCTTGCACCATAAACACCATTTAATTCCTTTAAAATTTGATAAATCGTAACGAGCTCTGGACAACCACATTCATATTGATCGATCGAGCTTTGACCTGAAGCAAACATTAGCTGACCAAATCGGTGAATGTCCCCAGCTGACCAAGCCTTGATCCCTTCTATTACTCGTTCCTGTTCTGAATAGTAATGGTCCAATCTTTTTTGAAATCTACCAGGAACTTGATCTCGATATGTGTGATAAATTTGATCTGGAATATCACGAAGTTTAACCTCCGCAAGATTCGTTTGATTAAGCGTACCTAATTCCTGTAAAAGCCAACCACCAACTCGACATTCATCCACTCGATTATTGTAGTCTGTACTAATTAAAGACTTACTAACACCTGAATAGACAACGATCACCTCAAATTCAGGCATATCGTTAGGTCTATCCATTAACTGATGATTTCCCATTTTACAATCAACAGTCAAGAGATGCCCTTTCCTACTTAATAAATTCGCTGATTGATCAAGAATCCCATTTTTTAGCCCGATATAGCTCGTTTCTACATCATGACTATAGTAAACGAGGTCCTCCTTTTTTACATTCAATTGATTCACATGACATAGTGCCAATAAATAGGCGGTAGTTACAGCAGCGGAGGAACTTAATCCTCCAATTGGTAGCCTGCCACTAATTACGGCACGAAAACCTGTCGTTAATTTCTGATCCTTGCTTAAGGCAAGCACTGCACCTCGTGCATAATTTCCCCAAGAGCCTGGTAGCATTTCCGGGACACGATCAATATGGAAATACTCTTCATCAGGAAAATCAGCACTTTGAATCCGAACATAACCATCATCACTTGCAGAAAAAACCATCTCTACATTTTCATCTAAAGCGAGTCCTGTCACGATACCGCCTTGATGATCCACATGTGCACCTAATGGACATATCCTTAATGGGGAAAGAACAGCGCTTAATGTGTCATCTCCATATACATCCTTATATAACTGTATTAACTCATGCATTTTTTATCCCTCTTTACTTTCCTTTGAGATGTGGAGAATCTGGCATTAGTTGCATGAATTCAATCCTATTCCCATCAGGATCTGTTGCCCAGCACTGGTAATTGTGATCGACACCTTTTGTAGGCTCCACATCTAATGGCCAGCCTTTCTTGTTCAAGTGATCCGCTATCTGGTGAATATCCTCCACCTCTAAGCATAGATGATGATAACCAGCAGCATTTTCTGGTTGAAGAGTGCCATCCTTCCCATGGTAGAAAAGCTCGATAAATTGCCGTTCACTAATTTTAAGATAGACAATCCAAGGTTCATCCTGTTCATTATGGAGTTCAAACGCTTTTTCCAGTCCTAGTACATCACAATAAAAGCTTAACGATCTTTCCATATCCCGCACAAAATAAGCTGTATGACCAATTCCCTTTATCACCATAGATTCCTCCTCTATTTTTAGCTAAATCGTATCATAACTGTCTTCATGACGCCATTGCTTTTTGCTTTAATGTGGACGACTAACAAATCTTAATCGTACTAGCAAGCCTAAATAGATGGCCATCGATGAGAAAATAGAAAATGCTGCAGTTAAATAAATATAATCATAATCAAATAAGAAAGCGATTTGTCCGAATACAATGGCGCCAATACCTACACCAAGATCAAAAAACGAGAAAAAAGTAGCATTTGCCATCCCTTTTCGATTGGTGCTTGCTTTATCAATCGCCCACGCTTGTAATGCTGGTTGAACGGTACCAAAGCCTAATCCATAAAGTGCTGCAGCTAAAAACAGGATGAAGGAATTGGGTAACCAAAATAACAATAGCATGGCGATAAGAATCAAGGAGGTTCCCGGTAGGAAAACGACGATATGTCCATAACGATCATATAATCTACCAGCGAAGGCTCTAGTAATCATTAAGAAAAGTGCATAAATAAGAAAGTAGACCTCAATGCCAGCAATGCCCTCCTGCTCTGTATATAAAGGTAGATAAGAAGCAATCCCTCCAAATGCGGTTGTAATAAAAAATAATAGAATCGATGGCTGTAGGGCTGTCTTTTCAAAAAGATCAAATCTAGCTTTTTTTATCTTCTCACGGGATTCTACTTTTTTATATGTAATCTGAGTAGAGAGAATAAAGGCAATGATTCCAAGACTTGACGCGATTAAAAACAACACCGTAAAGGAGGTGACTCCATATAGGGACAGACCAAGAGCTGGACCGATAGCCAGTGCAATGTTACCAGATAAACCGAAATAGCCCATCCCTTCTCCTCTTCGCTTCTGTGGAATGAGATCTGTTGCAATAGTGCCAGTAGCTGTTGTCGAATAGCCCCAACCGATTCCTTGAACACAACGAATAAAAAATAACAGGATAACACTAGAAATAAAAGCAAAGGAACCAACAGATAGAACAAATATCCCTAAGCCTAGCATGTACACAAATTTTCTCCCTACTGATTCTAGGGAATGCCCTGCATTCGGACGAAATAACAATGCTGAAAAGGTAAACACACCAGTAATAATTCCAATCATTTGATCATTTCCACCAAGGTGCTGCACAAATAAAGGAATGGTTGGTAGTGTCATCTGAAAGCCTAAAAATATAAAAAAATTTGCCATACAAATGAGGGCAAAATCCTTCGTCCATATTTTTTCTTTTTTTACTTCCTTTTCTAGAAGTTGCATTTATCTTGCTCCTTTTTTTCGATACTCGAAATATATTTCTATTGTACAACAGATAGGTGGAAGTTAAAAACGAAAGGGCTTGCAAAAAAATCCCTGATAATTCCCTTAATTAACCATTGACATACCTAGCATCAAATGCTAAAGTTAAGCATATTAAAAATCTAATATTAAAGTAATTCACTCGGAATTATATACAAAATAACGTCTTATCAAGAGAGGTGGAGGGACTGGCCCTTAGAAGCCTCGGCAACCATTAAGTGGTATTTACTTAATACAGGTGCCAATTCCATCTAAGCTATGCTTAGAAAGATAAGAGAGCGGATCATGATGACCAAAGTCTCTCTATCTTTTATAGAGGGACTTTTTTTATTTCACTTAAAAGGAGTTAAAGACAATGGGGACTATTCTTCTCGACGGAAACCGAACACCTTTTGGAAAATGGAAGGGTGGATTGGCAAACTATTCAGCAACAGAATTAGGAGCTTCTGCCTTACATGCCTTAATTCAAAAAAATACAGAAGCACACCATCCAGATGGCGTCATTCTAGCACAAGTAATCCAAGCAGGAGCGGGGCAGAATCCCGCAAGGCAGGTGGCTTATCAAGCTGGCATCGATATTTCGACTCCAGCTATTACCTTAAATAATGTCTGTTTGGGGGGGCTTGCTTCGATTGCAGATGCTTCCAGAAGAATTCTGTTAAATGAAGGAGATTATTATGTGGTAGGTGGATTTGATTCGATGACAAATGCTCCTCATACCATTCCCGTTAGACTCGGTACAGGAATTGGGAACACGGAGTTAACAGACAGCCTATTACATGACGGTTTATGGTGTGCGCTAAGTGATCAGTCGATGGGTGTATTAACAGAGAAGCACAATCAAATCTATCAAATTAACCGCCAAGAGCAAGATGAATATGCTTTTCTATCTCAACAAAGAGCAGCTAGAGCTCAAACAGACAAATTGTTTCAAGCAGAAATTGCACCGATTGAGAATGTCTTAGCGAAAGATGAAGGCATCCGTGAGAATACTAGTCTTGAAAAGTTAGCGAGCCTCTCCCCTGCTTTTACGAAGAATGGAACGATTACAGCAGGCAATGCCTCCCAAATGACAGATGGGGCAAGCTTTGGAATCATCACCTCGGAGCAAAAGGCAAAAGAACTAGGGCAACAGCCACTTGCTAAAGTCATGGATTGGACAGAAATAGCAGGGCCTGACACGAGCTTACAAACAAAGCCAGCAAAAGCAATTGAGCAATTGCTCCAAAAAAACGACCTAACAATAGATGATATTGATTTGTTCGAAATCAATGAAGCATTTGCTAGTGTCGTGATTGCAAGCTGTCGTGAACTAAACATCGATTACAGTAAAGTGAATGTCAACGGTGGTGCTATCGCTATTGGACATCCACTAGGTGGCACTGGTCTTCGTCTCGTATTAACCCTTGCCCATGAATTAAAAAGACGTGGAGGTGGGCTTGGTATTGCTTCCCTTTGTGGTGGTGGCGGCCAAGGTGGCGCTATTTTAATAGAAGTATCCAATTAGAAAGGAGATTTTTTCATGAGTACCCGTTTGTTAAATCAATCCCCTTATTTGTGGGAACCAACAGAAGAACAAATCCAAGCTTCACATATACAAGCATTTGCCAAATTTTGTGGGCAGTCTCTTTTTCCTTATGATCGTTTCCATCGCTGGTCGATTTCCCATATCGGCGATTTTTGGTCCCATGTTTGGGATTATGCAAAAGTGATTGGAAATAAAGGAGAAACCATTTACACCCCTGCTGAGTCGATGGCAGACGCCACCTTCTTCTCAGAAGCGACACTTAACTTTACCGAAAATCTATTACGTGGACCGGATGAAAGAATAGCTGTTTATGAGGCAAATGAGACTGGTGTCACACGTTCTGTCACAATGGGAGAGCTACGAACACTCGTCGCGAAAGCACAGAGAGGTTTAATCGATTTAGGTGTTCAAAAAGGAGATCGTGTCGCAGGTGTAACGACAAATAACCTTGATGGATTAGTGGCTGTACTTGCGACAGTTTCCATTGGTGCAATCTGGACGTCTTGTTCTCCAGACTTTGGTGTAAAAGGAATGGTGGACCGTATCGGACAAGTCAATCCGAAGCTTCTTATCACTGCCTTACATTATCAATATAAGCAAAAGTCTTATCAAATTTCAGAAAAGATCACAGATGTTTGTAACCAAATGAAAAGTATTGAAAAAATCGTGACCATTACAGGAAAACTTAACACAGTATCAGCAGAAACTATTTCGTGGGATCAATTGCTCGATAATCGTGCTACTAAACCTAAATACGAGTCATTTCCTTTTGATCAACCACTTTATATTCTCTATACATCTGGAACAACAGGCTTACCAAAAGCCATTGTACATTCAACAGGCGGAACGTTATTACAGCATGTAAAGGAGCATCAATTACACAGTGATCTTCAACCTAATGATGTCCTATTTTGGTATTCCAACACTGCATGGATGATGTATCCATGGCTTATTTCTGGCTTAGCAAGTGATGCATCCATTTTATTATATGATGGCTCACCGATCACCAAAGAATCGCTCACCCATCTATGGGATATTGCCGAGGAAGTTGGATTAACTCATTTTGGCACAAGTCCTAAGTACTTAGATACCTTAATGCGTGCAGGTGTTCATCTTAAAGAAACCCATTCTTTACCCAGACTGAAAAGTATTCTTTCATGTGGTGCACCATTAGCAGCAGAGCAATATGATTGGATTTATGAAACGATCAAAGACGATCTATACCTTGCTTCAATATCTGGTGGAACAGAAATTATGGGCTGCTTCGTGATGGGAACAATCGCTCACCCGATTAAACGTGGTGAAATTACTTGTAAAGCACTCGGGATGGCAGTAGATGTTTTAGATGAGCGTGGTGCCTCTGTCTTTGCACAAAAGGGAGATTTAGTTTGTACACAGCCTTTTCCAAGCAAGCCGCTCACCTTCTATGGAGAAAATGGTGATCAACGCTATCGTGACAATTATTTTTCCAAGCGTCCTGGAATTTGGACACACGGAGATTTTGCGGAACAAACAATTGACCAAAGCTTTATTATTTATGGACGTGCAGATACGACCTTAAATCCTGGCGGTGTTCGGATAGGTACAGCAGAAATTTACAGAATTATCGAACAAATCGAACAAATTAAAGATTCCATCGTGTTTGGATTACCTTGTGAAAATGATGAGGAAATTGTCCTATGTATCGTAGCGGATGAATTAACGAAGGAATTCGCGCAAGAAATACGCCAGCAAATTCGTTCAAAGGCCTCCCCAAGACACGTACCGAAGCGAATTTTTCTAGTAGATGAAATTCCCTACACAATTAACGGAAAGAAAGTAGAAGGTGCTGCCAAAACAGAATCGATTGGACAAGAAGTAAAAAATAAAGCATCACTAAGCAACCCGCATAGTTTACGACACTTTACGAGATTAACGGAAAAGGAGTGCTTCTAATGACGAAAAGACCAAAAGGTGCAATCATCGGTGTCGGCGAATTAAAGCCTACGAGATACTCTGAAGGAAAAACAACCCTTAGTCTCCTAACAGAAGCAGCTCTATTAGCAATAAAGGATGCTGGTATTTCGAAGGAGGATATTGACGGATTACTCGTTGGACCACAGGTTGGCGAAACACCTCAGCATGTACCAGCAACAGTCTCAGAATATATTGGGCTAGAACCAACGATGTCCAATACGGTGGATCTAGGTGGGGCAACAGGTGCTGGAATGGTATGGCGTGCTGCTGCAGCAATTGAAGCAGGAATGTGTGAAACCGTCCTTTGTGTGCTAGCTAACAAAAATGAAAAAGGTGAAGCATTGCGCTCCCCTAACAGAAATCCCATTCGAGAATTTGATGTTCCTTTTGGTGCATCAGGAGCTAATACCTCCTATGCCTTACTAAAGCGCCAGCACATGGAGGTTTATGGTTCGAAACAAGAAGATTTTGTCCAAATTGCCTATTGGGCAAGAAAAAACGCACAGCTTAACCCCAACGCCATTTTTTACGGAAAGCCATTGGAGGTAGAGGATATTTTAAATTCTCCTATTATCTCGGACCCTCTCCATTTATTGGAAATTGTCATGCCTGTGGCAGGTGGTGCTGCTGTGATTGTTACCTCTGAGGAAAAAGCAAAAAAAGCAAAAAATAAACCTGTTTATCTAAAAGGTGCAGGAGAAAAAATTACACATCGAGCGGTGAGTCAGGCTCCAGCAATTGATGCTTTGCCGTTTAGTTACTGCATTCCACATGCATTAAAACAAGCAGAAATAGCGATCTCGGACATCGACCTTTTATCCTTATATGACTGCTACACAAGCGTTGTTGCGGTGACATTAGAAAGTACGGGGCTGTGTAAGCCAGGGGAATTCGGTGATTTTGTCCAAAAGCATAGCTTCGGTCATGATGGAGATTATCCTTTGAATACACACGGTGGTCAGCTCGGATTCGGACAAGCCGATTTAGCCGGAGGAATGTCTCATGTGATTGAAGCAGTTATTCAGCTTCGTGGTGAGGCAGCAAACAGGCAAATCGCTCATGCAAAAAGGGCACTCGTAACAGGAAATGGAGCAACATTAAGTGAAACAACGGCACTAGTGTTAGGAGGAGAACAATGAGTTCAGCACCAAATATATCATTACCAAAGCCTACGATTACCCCAATCAGTCAGCCTTTTTGGGATAATCTGAAGCAAAAGAAGCTAAGCCTTCAAGTGTGTCAGTCATGCGATAAGTGGATTTTTTACCCGCGTCACCATTGTCCATACTGCTTTGGGACTTCGCTTGTTTGGCGTGAAGCCTCAGGAAAAGCAAAAATCAAATCATGGAGTGTCGTACAACGAGCAGGACACCCTGCATGGCAGGAGAGAACCCCCTATGTAGTGGGAGTTGTCGCGCTAGAAGAAGGACCATCAATGCTAACTCATTTATGGGTAGACCAAAAGGATTTAGCATACCAAAAGGAAGTAGAGATTTCCTATGAAGAGATCAACCAACACGTATTACCATTTTTTAAGCCTCGCTCAATCGAATAGAAAGGAGGAAACCAATTGATTTTAACATACTTTATTTTCGTTGCTGGATTTTGGATTCTTGGATTAATTTTATGGAAGATTATTTATTCAAAGAAGGGAGAACAATAGATTATGCTTGCAAGCTCTAGTTTATTACTTTGGACTGTTATTATTTTATTAGTTGTTTATTTTGGTGTAGTTACATGGATTGGAAAAAGAGGTAGTGCTCATAGTAAATCAATGAATGGATTTGCAACAGCCAGAGGAAAGGTGAATCCTTGGCTTGTAGGGGCTAGTTTTGCCGCATCCTATTCTAGTGCAAATTTATTCATTGGTGTACCAGGCTTAGCTTATCAATATGGTACATCTGTGCTTTGGTATACACTTGGATGCTTCGGTGTTTCATGGGTGGCCCTATTGTTATTCACGAAGACCTTTTGGCGCTATGGCAAGAAATTCGGTCGAGTATCCACACTGCCTGAATGGCTCGGGAAACGATATAACTCGAGAGCACTACAAGTGCTTGTTACGATTTTAATCCTGTTTAATGTCTATTATATTGTAGGACAAAATGTCGGACTTGCTACCATCTTTGAAACAGTGATCGGCATTCCCTACTTCTGGGGAATTATTATAGGGGTAACGATTACGATTCTTTATATCGGTCTTGGTGGGGCTTATGCTCAAATGATTACAGATGGTATTCAAGGGATTTTAATGGCGATTACTTCCATTCTAATCGTTATCTCCCTGTTTTGGACTATAGGGGGAGGCCTTGGTGTATTTGGCAAATTAACGGATGGGCTGAATGCCATCGATCCGAATTTAACTGGTGCTGTTGGTGCAGATGGTCCTTACAATAGTGTGCTGGCCATCATGGCTGTTCAATTTTTACTATTTAGTTTTATTTTAATGCCACACTTATTAAACAAGGTGCTATCGATCGAGACAGAGGAGGAATTAGCTCCATTTACCCTATCTGCTGGTTTAGTGTTATGTGTTATTTCCACACTTATGGTCATTGGCGGGCTTGCAGCAAGAGTATTATTTCCCAACTTGGAAAGTGTCGATGCAGCCATCCCAGTCTATGTACTAGAATCATTCCCTAGTATTATTGCAGCAATTATGATCGTTGGGATTATATCGGCTATACTTTCTAGTACGGATAGTCTTTATTTAGGGGTGACGACTAGTATTGGGAATGACTTTTACCGTGTGCTAGCACCAATTCTTTCATCGAAAAAAATAGCTGAAAAGGAATTAGAAAGAAAATCACTAAATGTCGCGAAGGGATCCCTTATCTTTGTTGGGCTACTCTCCTTATATTTTTCCTTGGAGCGCCCAGATTCTCTATCCTTTCTAATACAGTTTAGTTTCTCAGCGATTATCTCTGGTATCATTGCACCAATCACCTTGGGCTACTTTTGGAAAAAGGCGAATAACTATGGAGCGATTGCTGCTCTCATTACTGGGGCCAGCTTATATGTTATCTTCACATCCTATGAAATCATTGGCAACATCTATCTAGCGATGTTCTTCAGTTCTGTAGCAGCCTTTGCTGTAATGGGAATCATTAGTGGATTAACGGCAAACGAAAGCCATGAGGATCTCGTCTTAAAAAAGACAATTTAATATATGCCCTAAGCGAAAAGAGTCGATTTATTCTTCGACTCTTTTTTTGCGTCTCAGACTCTATTTAATTTACTTCCACAGCTATCTCGAACGACAAGCTTTGTTGGAACGACTACTTTTAATGGGAGATTTCTTCCATTAATTTTATCCAATAAAAGCTTTACGCCTGTTCTCCCCATCTCTTCTGTATAGACTTTAATGGTAGTTAACGGCGTACTTGTAAATTGGGCCATTTCAATATCGTCAAAGCTTACAATCGCAATGTCCTCAGGCACTCGCAAATTCGCCTCTTGAATGGCTCTTAACGCACCGATTGCCATAGGATCACTTGCAATGAAAAAGGCCTCTGGTAAGTCTCCTCTATTGATCGCCTTTTTCATTAATTGATATCCATTCGAAATCGTAAATTCTCCTATAAAAACATGATTGGGATTATAGGTTCCATACTGTTCCATCATCTTTCTGAAGGTTTTCTCTCGAGGGTCTTCTACATTGGTATAACCAGTATAAGTGTGCTCTAATTGCTTTCCTCCGATAAAACCGAGTTGTTGATAGCCATTCTGAAATAAATGATGAATGATGTTACTTGTCGCTACTTCAAAATCAATGACAACAGAATCAAACGTCTCTTCATCTGGTGCATAGTCAATATAGACAATATTTTTTATTTTCTCTTTTGCGTTTTGAATAGCTTCTGGTCTGAACCTTCCTACGATAATTAAACCATCGAAATCGTCTGTTAACTGACTTGCTTGAAATGATTTAATCCGGAACAGCTCGGTAACATGGATTCCGTGCTGTAAGCATTCCTTTTCAATACCTTGTCGGATTGGAAGAAAATAAGGATCGTTCAATTCCTCCTCTAGTGATTGGCATAAAATAATTCCTATTTTTATTTGATTCGTTTTTTCTGCTGATTGCTGCTCGAATCTTCGCTCTCTCACCGTTTTATAGCCAAGCTCCTTGGCTGTTTCGAGAATACGCTTTCTTGTATCAGGTGCAACCGATAATGTTTGATCATTATTTAACACTCTAGAAACGGTTGTTGCTGATACGTTGGAGCGTAATGCAATATCTTTTATCGTAGCCATATAAACAACCTCACTAATATATGTTTTTCTCTTCCTATTAGTATAACACTAATCTTTGATAACTTACTTACCTATTAGAAGTTAACGAGAGGAATAGATGACTTTTGGATCAGTTGATAGATTTGTAACAATATAGTGAGACTTCCATCAGTATAGATTTCTCCTCCTACCACCGATGGCTCGCATCTGTCAGCCTTTGTATAACTTATCAATCTTATATGACTAATGATAGAAAATCCCCACTATCCTTTACTAGCATAGTGGGGCTAACCTAGAGCATATAGTATCTAACCTTTTATACCTGTAAGTGTTACACCTTCGATAATATGTCGTTGTGCAAAGAGGTAAACGATAATAACTGGCACTACCGATATCGTTGCTCCTGCCATCATATAGGACCAATTTGTAACATATAAACCTTTGAAATTGTTAAGCAATAATGGAACGGTGAAATTTTCCGGTGTGGACAAATAGATTAATGCGTCAATGAAATTGTTATATGTCCCCATAAAGATAAAGATACCGACTGCAGCTAATGCAGGACGTATCAGCGGCAAGATCACACTCCAATAGATGCGAAATGGATTGGCACCATCCATCACTGCTGCTTCCTCTAACTCCTTCGGTATCCCTCTGATAAACTGGCGTAATAAAAAGACCGCAAAAGCATTGAATAATGCTCCAGGCACAATGAGCGTTAAATGAGTATCTAGCCAATTAATCTTATCCATAATTAAATATAAAGGAATCATCGTTACCTGTTTTGGAATCATCATAGTTGCTAGGAACAGGATGAACAATAAGCCAGAACCGCGAAAACGGAGCTTCGCAAATGCATAGGCAGCCATAGACCCTGTAAAAAGCTGGGCGACCACGACAACTACCGTAATGTAAAAGCTGTTCCAATAAGCTCTTCCAAATGGCATGGCCGTAAAAGAATCAACATAGTTTGACCAAACGATTGGGTCTGGTATCCAAACAGGTGGTACGGCGAATATTTGAGACATGTCCTTCAATGAACTACTAATCGTCCATAAAAAAGGAAAAACCATAATTATCGCGCCAATTGTTAAGGCAATGTGTAACAGAATTCTAGATGGTGCGATTTTTTTCTTTGTCTTCGCCACTGGTATCACTTGATTGATGGATTGTGTATTAGTCTTCATAATGGACCCACCTTTTTTGAAGCTTGAATTGAACAAGAGTAAAGATAAGGATTACTACGAACAGTATCATCGCTGCTGCAGAGCTTTCGCCAAAACGAAAATCTACAAAAGCATTATCATAAATGTGAAATACCATCGTATAACTCGCCTTACCTGGACCTCCATTTGTCATAACAAAGGCTTGATCAAACACTTGGAAAGAACCGATAATTGCCATGATCGTGACAAAAAAAGTAGTCGGTGACAGCATTGGGAGAGTAATCTTAAGAAATTGCTGAAATTTAGAGGCTCCATCGATCTCCGCAGCCTCATAATAAGATTTGGAAATCCCTTGAAGTCCTGCTAGAAAAATCACCATATTATAGCCAAGCTGCCACCAAATACTTAAAATGGCAATGGAAATCATGACAAGATTCGTATTAGTTAACCAGTCAGGGCCATTAATACCGATCATGGCTAAAACTTGATTAAGAATCCCCAGGTCTCCATTTAAAATCCACATCCAAATAACCCCAATCGAAACAGAGCTTGTCACAACTGGCATGAAATAAAACAAGCGATAGATCTCTTTTCCTTTAATTTTGTTCAGAGCAATCGCAAGTAGCATAGACAATAGAATTCCAAATGGTACAGTAAGAACGGTATATAATATCGTGTTATAGGTTGCCGTCCAAAAATCTGCATTCGTAAATTGATAGATAAAGTTATCAAGTCCTACAAATGACCTCTCCCCAAAACCATCCCATTTCATAAAACTTAAAACCAATGCAGAAACGAGTGGAATAACGGCAAAGAAAATTAAACCTATCAACTGTGGTGTTAAAAAAGCCAGCCCCCATAAGGCATTATTTTTTCGCATGTTGCTCACCTCTTTTAAATTATATGGAAGGAGGAGCAGGACACCCTACTCCATCACTGATTCTTATAATCCTCAATCATAGACTTAGCTTTTTCAGAAACCTTTGTAATCGTATCCTCTGGAGTTTGTTCACCTAAAAACATTAAATCAAAGATATCGATCACTTCTTGGTCTAGTCCTGGAATAACGGATTGATTTGCTTCCACTTTTCCAATATCGCGAGCATCGATCAAATAACTTGAATGTTCTGGAACTTCAGCATTTTCGATAATATCATCCACACTAGCAATAGATGGTACGGCATTTCCGTTTCCTTCAAGCCTTGCTCTCTGGCCTTTTTCAGAGGTATAGAAAGAGAGAAATTTCTTCGCTTCTTCTAAATTATCTGAATCCGTCGTCGTAGATAAATAGGCTGTTGCTATGACAGCAGGCTCCATTTTTTCTCCTGTATTCGTTGGCCATGGAATATAATCAAATTCGAGGTTTTTATTCTCACTAAACATCGGTGTATACCAGCGTCCTGCTGCTGCAAAGGCTGTCTGATTGGACATAAACATGGCATCAGGTCCCTGTCCTTCAGGTAAGGATCCCGCATACTTAAAGTTGCCATTTGAAACATTTTCATTTAAATAAGCAATAGCTTCTTGTGCCTTCTCATTTTCTTGTAGGATGATATTTCCTTCTTCGTCATACATTTTTCCACCATTTGTCCAAACCCAGCTAAACAAGTGGGAGGAAGTATTTTCTGCGACAAAGCCATATTTTCCAGATTCGGTCACTTGCTTATTTATCTCAGCAAATTTTTCCCAGTTCCATTCCCCTGCTTCATACAATTTCTGTGGCTCATTGGGATCTAAGCCCGCCTCTTCTAATACCGTTTTGTTGTAATACAGAAGCATTGGATTGGAATCCACTGGTGTACCGTAGATCTCTTCCTCTTTCTTAGCGGCACCCCATAAACCTTCTGCAAATTCCTCTGGTTTTACAAAGCTTTCATCCGAATTCAAAAACTCAGATAATTCTGCTACACGGCCTGTTTCAATTAGCTGGGACATGTATTCAGCACCAACATAGAACAGATCTGGTGATTGACTACCTTGAAGCTGTGTTAATAATTTTTGTTTATACGTATCACCAGGTCCTGGTATTAATTTAATAGATACATCTGGATTATCTTCTTGATACGCATCAATCGCTTTTTGATATACTTTGATTTCCGCTGGGTTCCCCCATGCCGTCATCGTTAGCTGTACCTTTCCATCACTAGAACCTCCTGAGGATGAGCCACCTGAATCAGAGCTACAAGCTGACAACAATAATACAATCAATACCATAGCTAATAATCCTTTTCCTAACCAACTTGATTTCCCTCTCATTTCCATTCCTCCTCAACACGTAAATATTTAGTGTTATTTTAGTAAATAATTATTACTAATTACGAATATCATAACAGGAAAATAAAACGCTTTCAATATTTTTTTAGTATTTATTTGTGCAAACATACCATATATTTTGCACAAATTTATGCATAAAGCACATGTAAGTAAGGTTAAGGCAAGTTTATAAAAGTGTTTATTTAGTAATTTTTTGATGCTTTTTTGTTTATTAGAAAAACTCGCATTCGCTCATCCTTTAGCGAATGCCTAGTTTTTCTTATACTTGGTACCTTAAAATTTCAGCTACGCCGAAACGCTACTGTGCAGAAATTTTATACTTTCCTAACGTAAAATAAAAAAATCTACTAGCTTTTTTTCTGCTAGTAGATTTCATTCGTCATTCTCTCCATAGCTGTTCTAATAGAATGACAAGCCCAGTACCGATTAATAGACCATTACTAAAAAGGTTCTGTACATAGGATGGAAGCCCTGCAAACACCTCGGTTGGTAAGAACATTGTCCCCATTCCAAACAAATAAGCAATACCAAGGATTGTTATTTTTCTTTTATCTAGCTTTTCTAGTGTTACGTTATTTATCGCAAGACCGACTAGTTGGACAAATGATGCCATTAGTGCCGCATTCGCTATTGGTGATGGAATACTGGATATCACGGTGACGATTGGCGGAAAAAACGCAATGATAATCAATAGAATTGAAGCATAGAGAAAAGGTCTTTTATTTTTTTGCCCTGTTAAACTAATAAATCCAGCAGATGTCGCAAGTGGAACATTAGCAATGGCAGAAAAGATTCCTGCTATACCATGGTTCATTCCAGATAAGGTGGTACCTCGATTTACTTCGTCCTTGTAATGTTGCTTCTTCATGCCTAATATTTGATTGACAGCCACAATCGATGCCACCACATTCGAAATTAAAATAATGGCAGTAACAAAAGCTATCGGTATGACACTGTAATCAAAAATAGGCATACCAAAAGCAAACCATTCAGGCATTGCGAATAGCTTCATCTCCCCAATAGAGGATTCCGCTCCAATCATCAAGGCATATAAGATCCAACCTATTACAATACCAATTAGCACTGCATAGCTACTTAACCAGCCTTTGGCAAAAATCGATAAGCCAAGCACAACAAAAAAAGTAATAAATGCTAGCATTGCTGCATTTAGCTGTATCTTTTCCGAATTACCTTGCAATCCTAGCATCCCCTCAAGGAAAGTCCCACTTAATTGAACCGTTAGTAAAAAGAAAAACGTTCCTGTAACGAGAGGGGTAAATATCGGAAGAATCCATTGTGATATTTTCAAAATACCAAATAAAAATAAGAAAATTCCTGTCATAATCATAGTCGTTTCTAAAATTTGCAAGGATTCCGTTAAAGAAGTTCCTTGCTGCACCCCCGTTACTGCCATCACAGAAAAAATACTTATCCATATCCCTGCTGGTCCTTCCATAATAGGGAGCTTATGCCCCAACCATCCTTGTAAAAAAGAGGCGACTCCAACAGTGAAAAAAGTTCTTTGCATCAAGCCAGAAACCTCTACAAAATCTAATTGATAAATAGCACCAATAACGATTGGCAATGCTACCGAGCTTGCAAGTAGGAAAACAAACCATTGGATCGTTTCTAATGTAGAACTGGCAAATGATTGGTTATTCATTTCATTGCTCCTAACTTCCCTTAATTAACCAATTTATTATAACACGAGGGGAAAAATTTTTGGGTGGAGGAGATTGGAGAGATGATGGTATTAGTGTAATTGTAAGCTCTCGTGTATTTCAAGGCTAGAGAATGCGTTTTTCTAACCTCCCTTGTCTATTCACTTTGTGATAGTGCTTTGGATTCTGTCTTATGACATTAGAAAAACTTGCATTCGCTCGACCTTGGTCGGAATGCCTAATTTTGCTTATACTTGGTACTAAAATTTTAGCTTTCCTAACACATAAAAAGAACCAGCTTACGAGAAGCTGGCTCCATATCATTATGATTTTTTACTTTTTCGATTTAAGATTAGGATGATACTTCCAAGCAACAGGAAGAGAAGACTAGTGATAATCCAATTAAATGTATTGGTTGCCGTCGATGGTAGCTCATTGTTTGAATGATCCGTTCCTCCTGTGGAAGCTTGTTCCGCTTCTGCTAGGACTCCATAAGTTGAGAAATGCTCGACGGTTACGGTAATGGTTCCATCTGTTACTTCTCCTCCAATATGTTCCCATTGCTCTAATTCTTCATTGTAGTAATAAATAGCTACCTCTTCTTTTGAAAATTTACTAGTTTCGTACTCAAGTGTTAAGGAATAATCTCCACGATAATCCTCATAGCCTTCTGGGAATTCAAAATCAAACTGATAAATATCCCCTGCTATTTTAAATCCATCCGTATGGATTGGTGATGCTTCTTTTATCAATAGCTTTGTTCCGTTAGGTAAATCATCTGGTAATCCTATTTTGACTTTGGAACCTTCTATTACGATTGTTTGGCCAGGTGCTACACTCACTTTTTCACCAAGCTTTACTATTTTTTCATCAAGTTCCCTATTATCACCAGACCCAGCTCCATCTTGATTAGACTGATCATTGCCTTGATCCTGATCTGATCCTTCATCATCATTGTGTTCCTCGTCTTTATCTTGATCGGACCCATCATCACCATTATCTTCCTCTTGATCTTGATCCGATCCATTATCATCCCCATTGTCTTCTTCGTCCTGCCCTTGATCTCCATCATCTTGCCCATCATCAGGCTGCTCACCACCGTCATCAGGATTTTCTTCCCCTGAATCATTATTTAAAGCTTGTGCATCCCATCCCTTCAGTACATTAGGGACCGTCCATTTAGCAGCTTCTTCATCTGTCAATTGTCTACGGTTTTCATTAATCACAGCGCCTGGTCCATAATTCTCATACTCATATAATCTAGCATCCTCTGGTTCCAGACCGCTCATCGAGGTCCAGCCCTCTTCCTTAATATGAGCACCAAGCTCACTATGCTTGATCAAGACACTACCTCTTGCTTGTGGATTCCCACCTGCTGGCCACGGACGCCCTAAATAGACGGTGCCATCCGCCGCATCACTCGTAAATTTACTATCTAGTATCAGCATGCCATATTTCTCAGAAAGTAGTGTGCTCGCAGCAGTAACATAGCCATTATTTGAATCAGAGCCTCGATCATAAGAGTGAATAATCGAATCCTCAATTACAATACTTGCGGCACCGAAGATGAAATCAACATCCCCTTCAATATAAACCTGATAATAATATTGAGTACCAGAATGGGTGTATAAGGTGTCTTGGTTTCCAATAAATCGAACATTTCGATAATATTGACGATCACCACTAGCATAAACCGCGACTGCTTGATTTCCTTCTACATTAATACTCTCATCAAAGGAATTTTCTAATGTTAGGTTTTGAACCGTTAAATCATCTGCTTTTAAATAAACACTTGCACTGCCACTTGTACCTAATGTTCCACCAACTCCATTATCTCTACCTGCATAATTGTCGTACGTAATGATCGTATCTGTTTCACTTTCCCCTAACAGGGTAATAAATGGCTTGTTGTTAGGAATCGTGACAACCTCTTTATAGATTCCATTCTTGATAAAAATGGTAACTGGGTCTGTATTGTTTTCTGGAACGGCATCGATTGCTGCTTGGACGGTTTCATAATCTCCACTACCATCCTTGGCCACTGTTATATGGCTTTCTATCTCATTCATTTGCTTCATTTGTCCTTCCAATTGATGAATATTATTTGCTTCTAACGTTCTTCCATTTATATCTGTTGAATTGGTATTTGCCACTTGAACGTAAACCTTGTTTGTGTAATTCCCCGTCTTTCTAGCGATTTCTAGAAGCTGTGCTCCCCAATGGCCACCCCAAGCATAGCCATTTCTTCTCTCTTCTTCGATCTCCATAATGTCATGCTTAATGACACCATCACGACCAGAGAAGATTGGCTTATTTGTACCAATTTCATAGAATCGATACCAAGCAGTAGAATTAGGGTCTTCTACAAAATACTCATTGTTTGGATCGCCACTAACATAACGAGTATTTTCAAGCTTCACTTCATCAAGCCATTCTAGAGCAGCTAATATAGCACGATTGATTTCTTCTGTTGGAGGACGTGACATCAAATAGCGAATGATTCCAACAGATTCTGATCCAGAAATGGAAGGATGCTCATAGGAACGGGCTCCTCTAGGTTCATAAGTGAATGGGTCATGCTGTGCACACCATGCTGTTAACTGACCATCTACTTCAATTTGTGCATTTAGAATATAGTCTATTGCGATATCAATCGATTCCTTTGTTTTCCTCACATATTCTTCACTAATCAGATCAGAATTAAATGGATATTTTTGTTCAACAATTAAATCCATCATTTCTAGCACATTTATCATAGCCTCATCATTAAATGTCACATAGTCTGAGTAGTTACCTCGTTCTGGATAAACCTGTGCAAATCCACCCGTATCATATTGTAATTTAAAAAGAAATTCTAGTCCTTTTTCGATACTTTCTTTATATTTCACATCTTTTGTCTCCTGGTAGACTTGTGCTAAATACATGATTTCAGAAATAGTAGCATCATTATCGATCGTACCAAGCTCAACACCATCTTCTACCCACTCGGAACGCGACTCTTCCCCATCCCATGGACGTGTATAGATGTGGGACCAGTTTTTCGTCCAACCACCATGCTCCATTTGCCATGTAAGTAAGTTATTTGCTTCCTCAATGGCAGTATCTAAGTTACCAGAAAATTTCGTTTCTTCGATCTCTTGCTCATATTCAGCATATTCATTCCAATCGTCTAGGCTGTGAAGAATAACTACCGTCTGTCCAAATTTATTCGTCGTATGTGTCGCTTTATCGATACGTAAATTTTCAAAGCCTGGTGAGAGTAAATCCCATTTTCTTGTTGGAACCACTACTTCTAAATCATTGTAGTCAAACTCTTCAAAATGGCCATTTAACGTCACAGCCATCACATTGGAGGATACAGCATGAACTCCTACTAATTCTATCTCTCGACCCTCTTGATCGGATAACCATTCTCTTGCTTCTCCCCAAGTTAGGGACCCATTGTTCGTTGAGATAGTATCTCCTGTAATGTTTTTGATCATTTGGGCAGCCTCTTTTTTCGTTATCGTTTGATCTGGTGAAATGCTATCATTTTTCACTAGATGATCGGCATAGCCTTGTTCTTTCGCAGCTTCTAATACATAGGCATACCATTCCTCTCTTGAGACTTCCCAAATATTTTCTTTATTTTGTAAGTTCTTGAATTTCTCTTCATAAACAAATCCAAAGCTATCATTGACTAATGCCATAAATTCGAGTCTTGTGATTTCTTCCTCATTTGCTGCTGGCTCTTCATCAATCATACCAAGCTGTTTCATTTTCTTTACTAATAAGCCACCTGCTACTTCTTCCAAATTGGAGTCTTCTACTTCTACTGGGGCCTCTCCACCACCATCTGCTAAATTATGAACACGTAGATGGTCAATGTTCGCACCACCACTAGAACCAACTCCTGTTGCTCGGATCACATTTTCACCAGCTTTTAGCTCCGCTTTCGTTGTAGTATACGTCCATTCTGCCCAACCACCTGTTGGATCGAAGGCTAGCTCTTCTTCTATTATCTGATCATTTACCTTTATCTCTGCAGGACGCGAATCGGTTCCTCCATGACCATAGCGAAAATCTAAATAATACTCTCCATCAGCTGGAACATTCACTGTCCATTCTACCCAGCTTCCCGGTTGATTTGGACTAAAATCAATAAAGCCCGTTCCCGTAAAACCTGTATGCTTATTATCTACAATAACCCCATCAGATTCGAAAACCGCATCCTCTGCTTCATAAGTATCATCAACCTCCATGAAAACACGCAAATGGTCAATATTCGCTCCACCACTTGGCGCAATTCCTGTTGCTCGAATCGTATTTACGCCTGCTTTTAAGTTAGCTTTTGTGGAAGTATGTTTCCATGCTGCAAAATCACCTGTAGGATCGAATGCTAATTCTGGATTGACCACCTCTCCATTTACCTTAATCTCCGCAGGGCGTTTATCTGTACCACCATGTGCATAACGGAAATCTAACGTGTATTCCCCATCAACTGGAACTTCAACCGTCCACTCAATCCAGCCTCCTGGCGCATTTGGATTGTAATCAACAAAACCTGTACCCGTAAATCCGACATGCTTATTATCGATAATTGCATGATGGACCTCCGCATCCTCTGCTTCATAAATGCCACCTGCTGATTCTGATGGTTCCTCTTGATCCGAATCTGGATCTTGTTCAGGATCAGTCGGTTCCTCCGGAGGCTCAGGGTCTGTCGGTTCTTCCGGCAAGAATCCCGCCACTCTTATATCATCCACATAGTGGCCCTGTGCACTACTATTCGGTGTAAAGGTCTCGATAAAATTCACTTTCGTTGTCGATTCATTGAGGGCAGCATCTTCTAATTTCAACTCCCCATCAATAAAGACATTTGCTTTTTGATTATCTAAATCTATTTTCACTTTAATGTTATACCACTGATTTTCCACTACCTCTACTAAAGGCTCATAATGATCACCAGTTCGATAAGTGATACTGTTATTCTTTGTTTCGATGATTACAGGAGTTGCATCCCCTTTAACTCTGACAATTTTCGTAGAGCTCGTATAGCTTGGTTGCATGAATTTCAAATCAACTGTCACGGTTCCTACAAGATCATCGAACGATTTACTTAAAATCACATTCGTTTCTTCACTTGTGTCCTCTAAATAGACACTTTTATTCTCAGCAGAAGGTAAATCAACCACCGATACGGTTCCACCAGCTTCTGAAACAGTTACATCTGTCGGCTCTTTACCTACGACATCTTCATTAAAATTCTTTTCAAAAACTATTTCTCCTTCTGGATCGGCCTCTTCCTCTACCTCTGTTTGTTGAGAAATCAATAGATTATCAATATGATGACCAAACGCTCCATTTCCTGGTGTAAAGGATTCGATAAAATTAATGGTTGTTGCAGGACGATAAAAATTGGCATTTTCTAGCTTCAATTCGTCATTGATATATGTGCTAGTAGTTTGAGCTTGTAGATTGACTACTAATTTTACGTCATACCACTGACCTTCTTTTACTTCTATCAGATTTTTATAGGTATCATCACTGTTACGATAGGCGATATGACCATCCTTTGTTTCAATGATGGCAGAGATTCCATCCCCTTTGACACGTAACACCTTCGCAGAGCTTTTATAGCTAGGCTGTTTGAATTTTAATTGTATGGTTACTATTCCTGTTAACGCTTCAAAGGATTTAGAGATTTGTACAGAATCACTCTCACTCGTATCCTCCAATTGGACAAATTTATTTCCTGTTTCGTCTTCCGCAATCGTTACCGATCCACCCGCCTCTGAAATATCTAATCCTGCTGGGGTCTCACCTACCGCTTCGTCATCAAAGTTTTCGTTCAGGATAACAACGTTGTTAAAATTGCTCTCCGCTTTTACTACTTTCGTGGGTAATGCAGGCAATATAGTTGTGACTAATAACACGAATATCATAAAGAGATATCCAATCCGCTTCCAGGTTCTCATTCCTTTCTTTCTCCCTTCCTCTATAAATTTAGTATGAATAATTAAACCATTACCTCCTTCCTCTTATAAACCATTAGAGATCTTTTCATCTCTGTACTGCTTTGGGGTCATGTTGACATATTTCTTAAAACACCTAATAAAATTAGATGCAGTAGAAAACCCGACTTGTTGTGCTAAATCATTGATCGAGATTTTCGTATCAATCAGCATTTTTTTCGCTTCATAAATACGCCTTTGTAAAATATATTGATGGATCGTCATGCCGAATTCTTTTTTAAAAAAATGACAGAGATAATACTTATTAAAATGAAGCTTTTCTGCAAGCTCTTCAAGCTGCCAATTTGTGCACCAAATAACATTGATTTCTTTTAATATTCTTTCTTGAAGCTCTACCCTTTCATTTTTCGGTAAAGTATTTTGTGATGGATGTGGCTCAAATGATGTATGTATCTCTCTGCTTAAATATAGAAGTAATTCTGCTAAATAAAGCTCTAGAGCACTTTTTTGTCCCCAGGAATGTATATCATTATATTCCCGTAGAAGCTTATCCATAATATGTCGAAATGGACCTTTGCGCCACATAAATAAGTGGAGTAAACAGTGTGGAACAGGTAAATCATCTAACAATTGTCTGAACTTGCTGAGAATAGGCTGATTGGAGAGAAGAAAATCATCAGTGAACATGATCACGACTCTTTCATATACTTGATCCTCTAACAATCGCACTTTATGAAATTCTGTACTATTAAAAAAAAGTACCTGATCTTTTTTGACATGATAGACCTTTTCTTCAAAAATAAACTTCGCTTCTCCATGCTTGACCCAGACAATCTCATAGCCTAGATGTGAGTGAAAATCCTTCGCTGTCTTCTTACCTGTTTTGTCCTCAATTTTAAAAGAAGGTATCGCCACTTGTTTTCTATTCATCTAAATATCCCCACTTCCTTTCTCATCCTTGTTTTTAAAAGAAAACGGTTACATTCTGTATTATAACACAGTGATTTTCATCGTTATATCTAAATATTGTTGAAAAAATATTCCTATATTGCTCTCGAATGCTAGAGATTTTCCAATAGGTTAAGCAAGATTTCATTAAAATAAAAAAACACCATTTTCAGTAATAAAATGGTGTCTCTTTATCAATTTGTGATAATTTTTTGTTTCCTTTGGTGAAAAATAGTAAAGCACCCATCGAGGAATACAGAAAACAATAGGATAATAAGTAATACCAATTCTACATTCATTTTTACAAATAACTCATTGACAAGAAACAAAATAACTAGCAAAACAAACGTCAGGTTATGTACAACAAAACTCACTTTATACATATTCGGTTTATTTCGACTGCTGACATATGCCAACCACACATAGGCTACCAACACAAAACAATACGCAAGCATCCATTCCTCTAAAAAAAGATAGACTATGGAAAGGGACCAAAACAAGAAGGGAAGTAGAATTTTTATTTGGAAGCTCCTCCTTTCTATGGCGGGATAGTGATGTGTACTACCCTTTAACCATTATTTCTCCACATCTAGCAGTTGCCATATTTCAAGTCTTTTGGATTCGTTTCTATCATATTGTACATATTTCTGCCGTTCATAGTACCATTGATGAAATTGCTTGATAAAAGCTTGTGGCAGATCATCGATTGTCTCTACATGAACCGGAGTGGAACGATTGGTGGTGCTGATGGATCCCATTCCCCATTTTCGCTGTAGCCAGTTACGGGAGACAGTGAGCTCAATAATTTTGCTTCTCTTTGAAATAAACAACCTTGTCGAAAATCCACCATTCCTAAATTGAAATTGGTCTTTATCCACACCAAAGCTTGTATGGTAATAATCTAACACACTACTAGCATTTAGCCAGAGAAATACGAGGATGGCGATAATCCACCAAGCTTCTTCGACGCCAAAAAGACTTGGCTTAAAAAAATACAATCCGATAAAAGTCCCTATCCATAGCCAGCTTGGTCTAATAATCCTCATCCACAACGACATTTTAGGAAGCTTTTGCATCTCCCTTGTACTTATGGTATAAGAAGGGAGAATTTGCGAAACAAGTTGCATAGCCTTGTCAATCGGTAGAAACGGGTACAAGGAATTGACATCTACCTCCACCCCGTCATCGCTCGTTTTGGCAGTGCTAATTAATTTTACTTCCGCTAGACCAAAGACCCGTTTCAGCATTGTTTGCTTTACCTCCAATGCTTGTACCTTTTTCTTCTCAATCGAAAAATAGGTTTCCTCTAGAACTCCCCTTTGGATAAAAATATGGGTATCATTTGAGGATATTTCAAATTTCCCGTAACGAATCATTGTTCGAAGCATTCCAACAACTACGGAAATCATAACGGCTAGAATAAGAACTGTAAGCAGGAACCATTGATTGTTTAATATCTTCTCTAACATTCCTTGCACTTTTTCGTCATCAGGAAGAAAGGGCTGTAAGTTCTCATAGAGTCCAGATAAGATTGGGATTAGCGCCAAAAAGCTTAGTGAAGTGAAGCTTGCCTTGATAAGATCCTTATTCGATGATTGAAAATGGATGGTACGATTATCTAACTCATTATCTTCATCCATCATTTCTTTTACCACACCCGAGCTTTCTTCCACTACTTTCTCCTCAGCTATCTCTACCTTTTCTTCTCCCACTTCCACTAAATCGATTAGCTGAGCTGCTTGTTCCTTCGTAAGCACCTCAAAAACGATGGAATCATCATCACCGTCCATTGCGGTCTCAAATGTAAGAGAAGTGAGGCCTAAGAGCGCATGAAAGAAAGATTTTTCCCTTCGCACATTTTGCACCTTCGAGAATGGAATCGTTTGGTTCTTTTTCGTCCAAACACCTGATTCCAAATAAAAACTCTGATTCTTCACTTCATACTTCCTTGTCCACCAGTTAAAAAATATATGAAGAAATTGGTAAAGGACAGATAACACAAAAATATATCTTCCATATTCAAATAACCAAAAATCAGATCCCCTTTTCCAGACAAAGAGAAGTAATGCTAAAATAATAGAATTTCGGATCAACTGATAGATTTGGTATAAAATCGTCAAGGGATGATATCTCATGTTTGCTCCACTTCCTTGATCTTGGCATATTCAGCAATGTTATCTCTCAACTCATAAGCAACCTTTTCTTCTAATGCCGGAATCGAATAGGAGGAGCCCATTGTTTCCACCGTAATGGAGCGTAATTGATATCGCCTTAGAATAGGACCCTGTGTAGTGGAGACACCTTGTATTTTTGTCATAGGAATCGTCACCCATTGCTCCTTCCATATCCCTTTTTTGATTTGGAAAAATTCCTCATCCACCTTAAAATACCAGCTTTTATAAAGAAGATCTGGCTCTATAACCCCCCAAATCGACCCTAACACTAATACGATCGTTAATGCGATTAGAATCCAACCAATCCAATAGACCCAATCAAAGTAAGCGTCTAGAAAAAATATAACGGCTAGTATGATAATACCTATAAGGTCTGAGATCAATTCAGTCATTCGCCAAACCTTTGGTGCTTTCTCTGATATTTTTCCAGGTAATGAATGGTCAACCATTTACAACATCCTTTACTTCAATTTTTGGTTTGGAGCGTACATTCCAGTATACAAACATTCTCATTACTCTCTCTAAGGGACCTTGCTTAAATCGTTTCATATACCAATGGCTTGCGACGACTTGGATCGTATAAACAGATAATCCGAATAATATCCCAAGCCAGATACCCATTTTCGCAAACAAGCCAAGTCCATATCCATAAAAGACGGTCGTACAGATCATCGTCTGTAAAATATAGTTAGAGAGAGAAAGCTTCCCTACCTTCCCAAAAGCCCTCATTACCCTATGATCATGAAACTTACTATATAAATAAGCAAACAAGAAAATATACCCTATTGCTAGAATACTCCCACCAATAAGGGAGAAGTCAACAAAGCTAGTGAATGCTGGGGAAAGCTTAGCTAAAATACCAATCGGAATCAAGATAATGGCTGTCATGGCATAATTTTTTCTTTTATTCTGAAAATCGACTAGCCAGCCTTTATGAGCAGCGTACATCCCTAACAAAAACAGTGGCAAAATCGTAACAGGTGCTAGCAAAAGCACAACGAATATTTCGATATCACCTAATTCCATTGGATCTTCATGGAAGCGATGATTCATAATTTCCGTATAGCTTCCGTTTTGATAAATAGTGAATGTTTCCTTTAAATATTCTTGAATCGTATCCTCTGAATACAAGATATCATTACCTAGATCCTCAACACCAAAGCTTAGTAGAAAGAGGATCGCAAATGTTATTACCATCCAAATAAAGATGGTCTTAGCTTTTCTTTTTAAAAACAACAATAGCACGATACCCATTAATCCATAAGTGAAAAGAATATCCCCTTCCCACAAGAAAAAAGTATGTAGAAGTCCAAAAACTACTAAGGCTAGAAAGCGTCTAAAAAAATATCGTTTCACCGGCAGTTGTCTTTGCTGTAGCTTTGTCATCATTAGAATAAGTGCATATCCGAATAGAAATGCGAAGATTGGCATAAAGGAAGTTTCCACTAGAATCTTCGTTACATGATAGCCGGCTAAATCCCATTTTGGTAAATCAAAAAAAGCTATTTCATCCTTGCCATAGATTCCATATTGAAAAATGAGTAGATTGGCTAACAAAATTCCAAATAGGCTGAAACCTCTCAAACCATCAATCAACGAAATTCTTTCCGTTTTTATATTCATGGTAGGTTGCTCCTTTGTTGGTCATTATTTTCCATTTAACTATAACGAATAATATTTTAAAAATCAATATTTTTTTATTGTTTTACGATAAATTTATATTGTATAATAGGATATATAAAGATTTAGATGAGGTGGAGAAATTGAATTTCAAAGTGCTATTTAAAGTGGCATCAATTATTTGTCTAATAGGTTTTTATTTATTTATTCCAATAACAATTTTTGTGATAGCCTATCACATTGGCTACATCTGGTTTCCAGAAACCAGCTTCACGAAAAGCTTCGGTATTTATGAACCCATGGTTAGTTATTTAACGATTACATTTACCGAACAACCAGAGCTTATCATGGAAGAAAATTATCAGATCCTATCCTTTTTCAGCTCTATTACACTTTTTTTGACAGGTTTAATTCTCTTTTGGGTTTTGTATAAACTGTTTCAAAACATTCACAAGGAAAGCCTATTTGTCGATAAAAATGTCATTTTATTTTATTGGTTAGGATGGACCATGCTTATTTTAGGTACTATTTCTTTTTATTTGGATGGACTTCTCTTTGACAAAACATTAGCAATGCTAGAGATTGAAAATGCGACTGTTTCCTTTTCAAATATAGATTATATTGAATCCATATTCTCTGGTATTACCTGTCTATTGATCGGGGCAGCACTTAAGACAGCCGTAAAAGCAATCGAGGAAAACAAATACACGATATAAAGTGAGCGATGGAAATGATTAGAATTAGATTAGATGTCATGATGGCAGAGCGTAAAATGTCGTTAAATGAATTATCTGAAAAGGTAGGGATCACCCCTGCCAATTTATCCATTTTAAAAAATGAAAAAGGGAAAGCGATTCGAATCAGTACGCTTGATGCACTTTGTAGAGTGTTGGAATGTCAGCCTGGTGATTTGTTGGAGTATACAGAGGATGAATAATCTAAGTATATCTTGAGCAATCGAGAAGAAATCCTTGGTGGTCGTTTATGATAAACTGTTGGTGAATGAATTTTATTATCTTTTGTTAAGGAGGTTAGAACATGAATAATTCAGTTCATGATAATGTCCTAAAGCTTTATCAAACACTAATAGATGCTTGGAATAATCGTGATGCAAAAAAAATGGCTGAACAATTCACAGAACAGGGAGTACAAATTGGCTTTGACGGAAGCAAGGTAATTGGACAAGAGGAAATATTTTCACACCTTACCCCCATCTTTGAGGATCATCCTACTGCCCCTTTTATTACTAAGGTTAAGAATATAAGGTCTTTGGGGAGTAATACCGTAATTTTACATGCTATTTCCGGGATGGTTCCACCTGGAAAAACAGATATTGAGCCTGCAACGAATGCTCATCAAACACTAGTTGCCGTGAAAAAGGGGAGTGATTGGCGTATTGAGCTCTTTCAAAATACCCCCGCTCAATTTCATGGTAGACCCGAGCTAGTTGAGGAAATGACTGAAGAGTTAAGTCAGTTACTTTAGACTGTTCTTTAAAGATCGATAAAGTAACCAACATCCATCAAAAGTTTTATCTTATTCTAAAAGGAGTGCGAAGCTACATATATTTTGGACCAGAACA
>JACYYJ010082290.1_pt1 | contig 42748 bp, 55 predicted proteins | sample 8236861 | NCBI WGS metagenome assembly JACYYJ01 (sample SAMN14103086, study PRJNA606662) | landfill metagenome | isolation source: landfill solid waste | place: India:New Delhi, Okhla landfill site | collected 2017-11-05
CGCCCGCAGCGACCGCCCGACGCTTGCTTTCTTTACCCGCTTCGTAAGTTCTTCAATGTCCATAGCGCCACCTTCTAGCAATTGTGGGCAGCTTACCCGGCTTCTTGCTTGCTGTCAATTGTTGTTGACAGGAAAGGCGCGGTCGGTTACAGTGCTGGAACGCTGGCGCATGGTGCCCGGCCCTTCCAAAAGGTGAACGTATGAACGAATCCGCAAAGACCTTCGACTATATCGAAGAAGCGCACGTTACGGCGTCCGACAAGTATTACGGCGACCGCGTGCCGCTGGCCTACTTCGCGCACGTAGTCGGCCAAGCCGTCGAAGCTTTGGCAAAGCTTGACGAAGTAAAGAAAGCGGTTTTTTATGGCCGCGAAGTAAACTTGCCGAAACCGGCAAACGAAGGCGAACACGCCGCCACTATTGCGAAGCTTCCGCAATGGATTTCGAACCATCCAGACAACGACGCCGCCGCCGTTAATATCATTCATGCAATCATCGGCAAAGCGACCGAAGCGGGCGAACTTTTGGAAGCCTTGGCCGCAGTTGTCGAAGGGCAAGCTTTCGACGAAACTAACGCCTTGGAAGAAGTCGGCGACGGCTTTTGGTACGATGCGCTTTTGCTGCGCGCCATCGGTTCAAACTTCGGCGAAGCGCAGTCGGTCAACATCGCGAAGCTTCGCCGTCGCTTTCCGAACGCCTTTACCGAATTCGACGCAAACAACCGCGACTTGTTCGCAGAACGTGAAATTTTGGAAGGCGGCGAAAAAAGTTTGGAAAAAACCAACGTAGCCCCTTGACAGCAACGAAGGGTCGTCGTATAGTTCGTACATACCGGCGCAATTGTGCGGCGGCCCAACCGAAGGAGTAACAACAATGTCTTTCAACGAAAACGCTAACCGCGACGCTTTGATTCTGCAATGGCAGGAAGCAACGAAGGCGCTTGCCGCAGCGAAAGAAGCCGAATCCGCATTGCGCGCCGAAGTTCTGAAAAACGCTTTCGCTTTCGACCCCGAAGCTTTGCGCGAAGGAACCGAAAACATCGAACTTGGCGCAGGTTACAAGCTGAAAGCCGTTTTCAAGATTAACCGCAGCTTCGCAGGCGGCCAAGAAGCCGTCGAAAAGGCTTTGCAGAAAATCGAAAAGACCGGCCCCGAAGGCGAATTTATCGCCGAACGTTTGGTAAAATGGAAGCCCGAACTTTCCGTTACCGAATACAAGAACCTTCCCGACAAGTTCCGTAAGCTTATCGACGAAGTTGTAACGTCGAAGGAAGCAACGCCCGCGCTTGAACTTGTCGCGCCGAAGTCGAAGTAACAACCCCGCCCCGGTTGCCCACAAGCGCCGGGGCCATTCCCGAAGGTGCAAGTTATGCAAATGTCGCAATTAAAACCGGCGTCGCAACTGGCCCGCCGCTACGGCGTAAAGTCCGTCGTATTCGGTGCGCCCGGTTCCGGCAAAACGCCGCTTATCAATACTGCGCCGCGTCCGGTTTTGCTTGTGACCGAACCCGGTATGCTGTCCATGCGCGGTTCGAACGTTCCCGCATGGGAAGCTTACACGCCCGCGCTTATCGTCGAATTCTTCGAATGGTTTATGAAATCGCGCGAAGCTGCGAATTTCGATACGTTGGGTATTGACAGTATTTCGAACATCGCCGAAATTATCTTGGCCGACGAATTGGGCAAGGTTAAACACGGTATGAAGGCTTACGGCAATATGTCCGAACGTGTAATGAAAATCGCGAACGACTTGTATTACATGCCGCAAAAGCATATCGTAATGATTGCGAAACAAGCCCTTGTCGAAAACGGACGGCAAACGATTTTGCAGAACGGCGAAGTTACTTACGAACCGATTATGCAAAAACGCCCGTTCTTTCCGGGCAAAGACCTTAACGTTAAAGTTCCGCATTTGTTCGATAACGTTATGCACTTGGGCGAAGCAAGCGTACCCGGAATGCCGAAGCCGGTTCGGGCGCTGCGAACGAAGGAAATTCCCGAAGTTTTCGCGCGCGACCGTTTGGGCAATCTTAACGAACTTGAACAACCCGACCTTACCGCATTGTTCGCGAAAGCGATGCAATAAAACGGTTTACTTCGCCGCCGTAACCAATGGCGAAGACTTTTCGAAAAGGTGAAACATCATGCAACTTATCCAAGCGTTCAACGCCCAACAGTACGACCCGACCCAAGGCGTCGGAAGCCTGCCGATTGGCAAGCATCCGGTAATCGTCGAATCTTCCGAAGTCAAGGCCAACAAGGCGAACGACGGCGGTTATCTGCAACTGAACTTGCGGATTATCGACGGCCCGCAACAGGGCACGACCGGCGCTTATCGCCTGAACCTGTACCATTCCAACCAACAGACCGTCGAAATCGCGCATCGCCAGCTTTCGGCAATCTGCCACGTAATCGGCGTGTTCCAAGTTACCGATTCGTCGCAGCTTCACAACCTGCCGTTTCTTATCGAAGTCGGCCCGCAGAAAAACGACCCGCAGTATACCGAAGTTAAAAAGGTCTTCGATATGAACGGGAACGAACCGGGCAAGGCTGGCGCAGGCGCAGCGGCAGCGCAGCCGCAGCAACAGCAGCCGCAGGGCCAGCCGAACGGCGCTTGGGGCGGTGCCCCGCAGGGCCAGCCGCAGCAGCCCGCAGGCGGTGCCGCTTGGGGCGGACAGCAGCAGCCCGCGCAGCAACCGGCCCAACAGCCGCAGGGCGGCGCAGCTTGGGGCGGCCAACCGGCGCAGAACCCGGCCCCGCAGGGCGGCCAACCGGCATGGGGCGGCCAGCCTGCCCAACAGCCCGCGCAGCAGCAACCGCAGGGCGGCGGCTGGCAACAGGGCGGCCAGCCCGCGCAGGGCGGCGCACCGGCAGGCGCGGCACCTTGGGGCCAGCGTTAAGGCGTAACGCCGTCGCGGCGTAGATTCGCCGGGGTCTTGACCGGCCCCGGCGTTTCTTTTTAAGGAGTATGCGAACTTATGTCGAAAATAAAAGACGCATTGCCGACGCCCGAACAATGCGATACTTGTTGTTCCGTTAACATTGAACTAACAACGAACGACAAGATTTACGGGCGAACTTATGGCAATTGGCCGCACATTTATTATTGCAATGATTGTCGCGCCGCCGTTGGTTGCCATCCGGGCACGTTTATTCCGTTGGGTCGTATGGCCGACAGAACAACGCGCCAGCTTCGAACGAAAGCCCATAACGAATTCGACCGCCTTTGGCAAACCGGCTTAATGTCGCGCGCGAAGGCGTACAATTGGCTTGCGAACCAATTAGGAATCGACCCGTCGGAATGCCATATATCTTGGCTGTCGAAAGACCAACTTAAAGACGTTGCGACACTTTCGGCGGATTATTTATCGAACAATTACGAAGCCCTTATGCGGCGCAAGGTGAAGAACGATGCCAAACAGCAACGACGCGAAGAACGCACAATTAACGCTGAACGAAGAACCGCCGAAGAAATCCGACGCAGGAAGGCAAAGCGTAGACCTTGACGCGCCCGGCGTTGCAACCGCCCTTGCAAAGCGCATTAAAGAAGATATAGACGAATATTGCGTTCGCACGTATGACGGCGGGCACCGTCGGCACCTTGGCGCGTCGTTGATTGGCGACGAATGCAAGCGGAAGCTTTGGTATATATTCCGTTGGTGTTTCCGCGAACAAACCGACGGGCGCAAGCAACGCTTGTTTAATCGTGGGCACCGTGAAGAAGCCCGCTTTATCGAATGGCTGGAAGGCATCGGCGTTCAATGTTGGTACGAAAACCGCGACGGTTTCTTTTACCAAGCCGAAAGCGACAGTTACGGCGTATTGAAGGAAGGCGAAGAACTGCCGTTGGGCTGCGACCTTATTACGAACGAAAATCCGTATTACGCCCAACACGTCGCACGCGCGAAAGCCGACGGCTTGGAATTCCCACAATACCGCATTTCCGGCGTTATGGGGCACTTCGGCGGGTCGCTTGACGGTATCGCCCGGCTTCCCGAACGCTACGGTATCGACGAACCTGTTTTGCTGGAATTCAAGACCAACGGAACCGGCAAAGGCTTTTCGGACTTAATGTCGCAAGGAATGGCCGTAAGCAAGCCGCAGCATTTCGCCCAAACTTCGACGTATGGCAACGAATATCGTTTTCGTTATGTTCTTTATCTGAACATTAACAAGAACGACGACGACTTGCATTGCGAAGTTGTAAAGCTAGACCATCGGCTAGGCCAACAAATGAAGGAAAAGGCCGAACAAATCATTCTGTCGCAGGAAGCGCCGCCGCGCTTGTCGGATAATCCGACGTTTCATAAGTGCGGGTATTGCGCGGCGAAGGATATTTGCCACAAGGGCGCGATTCCTGAAAAGAACTGCCGAAGCTGCAAGGCCGCAAACCCTGTCGAAAACGGCGAATGGTTTTGCGAAGTTCACAACGGCGTAATTCCGGGCGATTTCATCGCTACGGGTTGCGATTCTTATTCGCCAATTACAGCGGTTGCAAAGAATGTCTAATATTTATGTTCCGCGTTGGTATCAAGACGAAGCGGAATATTCAATATTCGATTATTTCCAGCGCGGCGGGGTCGGAAACCCCGTCGTCGCCATGCCGACAGGAACCGGAAAGTCGGTCGTAATTGCAAACTTTATTCGTCGAATTTTCGGTTACTGGCCGAATCAACGAATAATGATGCTTACGCATGTTAAAGAACTAATCGAACAGAACGCCGAAAAGCTTATGTCGATTTGGCCGACCGCGCCAATGGGCATTTATTCGGCGGGCTTGAATTCCCGCGATATGATTATGCCAATCGTATTCGGCGGCGTTCAGTCCGTAGCGCCTGCGATTAAACGCGGGCTTGAAGAAGACGACGGACGCCCGGCGCATCTTCGCCATTTCGGTTGGCGCGACTTGCTGTTAATCGACGAATGCCATTTGTTAAGCGACAAGGAAGATTCGCATTACCAATACATTATCGCCGAACTTCGCAAGATTAACCCGCATCTTAAAGTTATCGGATTCACGGCAACGCCCTATCGAATGAAAATGGGGCTTATTACCGACAACGGAATTTTTACCGACATTTGTTACGATATAACCGGCGTCGAATCGTTTAACCGACTTATCGCCGAAGGCTACTTGTCGCCGCTTATCGCAAGGCCGACGCGAACCGAAATCGACTTGTCGAAAGTAGGCGTAACGGCTGGCGAATTCAACAGCAAGCAACTAGAAGCCGCCGTAGATACCGACGAAGTTGTTTTTAACGCTGTTCGGGAAATGACCGAAATAGCTTACGACCGTTCGACTTGGCTTATCTTCGCAACTGGCATTGACAATACCGAACACGTCGCGAACGTAATTCAGTCTTACGGCTTGGAAGTTTTGCCGGTTCATTCCAAGTTGCCTTCGAAGACGAATACCGAACGTTTGCGCGCTTTCAAAGCTGGCGAACTTCGCGGCTTGGTATCGGGGCAGAAACTTACAACGGGTTTCGACCATCCGCCAATCGACTTTATCGGCGATTTGAACCCGACGCTATCGCCGGGCAAACACGTTCAAAAGTTGGGACGCGGAACCCGACCGTCGCCGGATACTGGCAAACAAAATTGTCTGTACGCAGACTTCGCCGGAAACGTTCGAAGGCTTGGCCCAATCAACGACCCGCGAATTCCGAACAGACCGGGCAAAGGCGGCGGCGACGCGCCCGTTCGTATTTGCGACGTATGCGGCGTATATAATCACGCTGCGGCCCGGCAGTGTATCAACTGCGGCACCGAATTTACTTTTGAAACGAAGTTGTTTGCAACTGCCGGAACGCTGGAACCGCTGCGAAGCGACGCGCCGATAGTCGAATATTTCGACGTTCAAAAGGTACTTTACAATTTGCACGAAAAGCGCGACGCAAACGGAAATCTAACGAAACCGCCGATGATTAAGGTTAGTTACTTTTGCGGCTTCCAAATGTTCAACGAATTTATAATGCTTGAACATCCGGGGCTTGCTGCGAAACGTTCGCGCGATTGGTGGCGGCAGCGGCACGCCGAAGAACCGCCGCCGACGACTTATCAAGCTTTGCAGCGTGTTTCAGAACTTCGCACGCCGCGCCGTGTTCGCGTATGGGTGAACAAAAAGTATCCCGAAGTTCTTTCCGCTGAATGGTGAACAAATGGCCGAAACATCGCCCGACAAAAACGTAGAAAAGAACCGCGAATTACTGTTGCAACGTTCAATCGTTGGGCTTGCAAAGTACGGCGTAACGACGGATAATAACCCGTTGTCGCTTCGCGATTGGTTGCAACACGCGCTAGAAGAAACGCTAGACTTGGCGAACTATCTTCAAGCGGCAATTTCGAAACTTGACGAAGAAGGGGCCGAAAATGAAAATCGACAGTAATATTCCGCTTCCGCCCGAAGACGAAGCGCCAGCCGTCGAACAGCCGAAGAAAAAGCCAAGGGCGCGCAGGCAAGCCGCAGCCGGAAAGAAAAAGGCCAAGGGGCCAAGCCCTGCGGCGTCGCTTTTGGCGGCGTTGAAGTTCGTTGCCATCGCGCAGAAAAAGGCCGGGCCGACGAACGTTCAGTTTGGGCATATTGCCCACAATTGGGCGGCGGCTTCCGACGGGGTTTTGACCGTCGCGCATCCTATCGAAGAAGACTTGGTAGCGTGCCCGCATACGTTGCAGTTTATCGACGCGCTGTCGAAGGTCGGCGAAGAACTGTCGATTACGCAGCTTACCGCGAACGCCCTTGCCGTATCGTCTGGCGCGTTCCGGGCGTTGGTGCCTTGTGTGGGCTTCGACGACGTGCCGATTACCGCGCCCGACCCGCAATGCGCCACAATCGACGACCGGATTAAAACGGCCTTCGCTGCGGTCGCAGGGCTTGCGACAGACGGCGCACCGAATGCGACCTATGCCGCCGTCTTGCTGCAAGCCGGAAGCGCCGTCGCGACCAACGGGGCGGCCTTGCTGGAAGCGTGGCACGGTATCGACCTTCCGCCCGGCATGATGCTTCCGAAGTGCGCGGCGGTCGCTGTCGCCAAGGCTGGCCCGGCCCTTACCGGCTTCGGCTTTTCGGCGTCGTCGGCAACGTTCTATTTCGAAAACGGGGCGTTTATCAAAACGCAACTTTACGGCGAACGTTACCCGAATTACCAAGTCGTTTTCGAAGTTGAAGGCTTGAACCCTTGGCCGGTTCCCGACGATTTTTACAACGGCGTTCGCGCGATTCAGTCGTTTAGCCCGAACGGAAACGTATTCTTCGACGATGGGGCGGTTTTGTCGAAGATGCACAAAGAAGAAGCTTCGACGTACAAAATCGAAGGCTTGCCGGAACGAATGGGCTTTTCTGCGAAGTTGCTTCTTTCCGTCGAACATGCGTTTAAGAAAGCGCATTTCGCACCGGAAGCAAACAAGGTCGTATTTTTCGGCGACAATTTGCGCGGCGTTCTTATGGGTCTTGACCTTGGCAGCGAAGCGACGCATAATCCGTCGGACAATTACGAAGACGACATACCGTTTTAAGGGGCTTTCGCATGATTAACGAACAAGGCTTTATTGTTGCAAAGAAAAGCCGCGTCGTCGATAAGCTGGCCGCAAGCATTCGACAGGCTTTGCGGCCTGTCGAATTTATGTCGGACGAAGAATTAACGGCAATGCCTGCCGGAAGTGTCTTCGTTTTCGACGTTGAAACTTACGTAAATTTCTTTTACGTGGCGTTTAAGTCGCTTGATAACGGAAAGTTCGTCGCGTTTGAACGCAGCCCCGACCATGATTTTAACCCGACGAAGCTTCTTTGGATGCTTTGGCGGTTCTGTATTGTGGGCTTCAATTCCCGCAATTACGACTTGCCAATGATTGAACTAGCCGCACGCGGCGCAGATTGCAAGAAGCTTAAAGAAGCGTCCGATTTCATCATTAAAAGCGGGCCGAACTATGGAACCGAAAAGGTAACGCCGTTCGCGTTCGAAAAGAAGTACGGCGTACAAATTGGCCGATACAATCATATCGACCTTATCGAAGTTGCACCGCTTCAAGGTTCGTTGAAGCTGTACGCGGGGCGCTTGCATTGCGAACGTATGCAAGACTTGCCATTTCCCGAAGACCATGTATTGACGCAGGAAGACGCCGAAATAGTGCGGCCTTATTGCTGCAACGACCTTTCGAATACCGAACTTTTGTTTAACGAACTTGCGCCCGAATTGAAATTGCGGGCCGAAATGTCGGAAGAATACGGCGTAGACCTTCGGTCGAAATCAGACGCACAAGTAGCCGAAGCGGTTATTAACTCCGAACTTCAAAAAGTCCTTGGCTATTATCCGAAGAAGCCCACACTATCCGCCGATACGGTCTTGGTTTACGACGTGCCCGACTTCGTTTGCTATCAAACGACGCAGCTTCGCGAAATGCTGGAAGTCGTGCGAAACGCCCGCTTCTATCTTGACGGCTTGGGTTCGCCAATCATGCCGCCCGAACTGGAAAAGCTGAAAGTAACCATCGGCGGTTCGACGTACAAACTAGGCATGGGCGGTTTGCATTCTACCGAAAAGAAAACGGCGCACTATGCGACCGACGAAATAATTTTGGCAGACAACGACGTAGAATCGTTTTACCCGCGAACAATCCTTAATCAAAGACTTTGCCCGCCGCACTTGGGCGAAGCTTTCTTGACCGTTTACGAAAAAATCGTAAATACGCGAATTCACGCCAAAGCCGAAGCGGCGAAGGCAAAGAAGGCGGGCGACCGCGCAGCCGCGAAGAAATGGAAGACCGTTGCCGACAGTTTGAAGATTACCATTAACGGAAGCTTCGGCAAGCTTGGCAACAAGTATTCGACGCTTTACGCGCCGCAACTTATGTTGCAAGTAACGATTACCGGGCAACTTGTGTTGCTTATGCTTATCGAAGCTTTGGAACAAATCGGCATTGAAGTTATTTCCGGCAATACCGACGGCATTATTTCGAAGTATCACAAATCGCGACACGACGAAGTAAGGGCGCTTATTGCGTCTTGGGAAGAATGGACAGGATACAAGACCGAAGAAACGCGATATAAAGCCGTATTCAGCCGCGACGTTAACAGTTACGTCGCAATCAAAGAAGACGGCGGCGACCCCGAAGCGCGCTTTATCGACGAACAGCTAGGCGCAAAAACGAAGGGCGCTTATTGCGAACGCGGGTCGGCCTTGAATTCGATTCTTTCGAAGAACCCCGAAACCCTGATTTGTTCCGACGCCGTTGTTCGCTTCCTTGTTGACGGAACGCCGGTCGAAAAGACAATTAAAGAATGCCGCGACTTCCGGCGCTTCGTTGCAGTAAAGAACGTGCGCGGCGGCGGCGAAAAGAACGGTCGTTATCTTGGCAAGGTTGTTCGTTGGTATTACCCAAAGAACGAAGCCGGGTATATTGCTTACGTATCCAGCGGAAACAAAGTCGGGAAAACCGACGGCGCACGCCCTGTAATGGACTTGCCGACGGAATTTCCCGACGATATAAATTACGATTGGTACATTAACGAAGCGGTCGAAATGCTGTACGACTGCGGGCGGTTGAAGAAGGCCAAAACCGCCGCGCTGTCGTTTTTCTAAATCGCAATGCCAGCCGACCAAGCGCCGCCGTAAAACGCGGCCAACTTGGCTTCGTCTTCGATGAAGGCAAGCCATCCGGTGCGCGGTACGCCGAACACCCAAGCCCCGGTCGGGGTTCCCGGCACCCATACGGCTACCTGCCCCGCACGGCCCGCCCAAGCGTCGGTCGGGTCGGCGGCGACTATGTAGGTCGCCCCGTCTGCCGGGCTTGCTGGCGGCGTCGCCAGTGCCCGCGACAGGGCCGACAAATGGAACCCAAACCGGCCAAGCCGGGTAAGGTTCGAATCCATGCCGACATTCCATCCGGTTTCGCCGAAGTTCCAACCATAGTTAAGGCCGGAACGCGGTTCGGTTTTTGCTGCCATTGTTTGAACTCCTTTAAGGTTGTTTAATTTCGATTGCAGCGGCTAGACGTTGGTTCGTCGTACCGCCCGGCCAATTTATAGTCAAAGACAAAGCGCCCGCAGGTTCCAAGCCCTTTTTATCCGCAAAGATACCGTAAAATTCTGTCGTACTTACAAAGTAACTATGGCCGATTTGCGTGTATCCCGTCGGTGAAGTTACGCGCGGGTTTGTATCAGAAACAACCGTATAACCATTGTCAAACGTAAAAACAAGCATATACGAAGCGTTCGAAGTTTTCGTATAGCCTGCCGGGCTTGTTGCGCTTGTTGTTAGCGTTCCAAGCTGGCCGCGAATTAAAACAACCATTCCAGTACAAGCGGCGGTAACGTTTTGAACAAAAGAAACGCTAGTTTCGCTTGCCCAATCTTTTGTAATTATATAAGTTCTAACGTCGCTTGAACTGGAAGAACCGGGGGGCGTAGAATCCGCAAAAATCGCATTCCAACCTGCCGGAATAGTAAAGCTTCGGTCGGCGCGTGCGCGAAGAACGACCAACAATTTATCGCCAGCTTGCGCGCCTGCTGGAACATTCATCGTAAGCGTTCCGACGTTTTGATTTACTGTCGAAGTTGCGCCCAAAATCGTATCAATGATACCCGCGCCGGAATCGTAATCGAACGTATGTTTCTGCGCTTGGTACGAACGATACGAACCGCGTTTGCTGAACAATTCGACGCGAAGTTTTGTTGCTGCCGGGTAATCGCTGCCCACAAGCGTTACAGGGCTTGCCGCGATTGCATCCGTCGTTTTAAGAAGCGTATTGCTGTTCGCGTCGTAAACGTCTATTTCGTAAGTAGTGCCAGCTTCGGGCGTAATGTCGCCTTCGGTAAATCCGACAAGGATTCCGCTTGTTTGTTGAACCCTGTTGCGCGTAGCCCATGAAACGGCGAAGTCTTGGAATATTGTTCCGGTCGGGAAATATTCGCCTTCGATTTTGAAGTTTCCGGGCGGATATGGACGAATCGCACGCGACGACAACGTAACAACGTCTTCGGGCGCAGCATCCAAAGGAAGTTCGCCCGTTCCTGTAACAGTCGCAAGCTTGACGCCGACAACATCGGAAGCGACGTATTCGGTTGGGTCGGCTTCCGCGTAAGCGTCCCAAAAAATCAAAGCTTCGCCGCTAGTGTGGGCAACTGGCACCGTATCAAGAACGCCGCGCTTTACTGTAATCGACGAAGGCGAAATAGTTTCAACCGACATAAGTTCCGAACCCATTTGGAACCAAGTTCCAAGTTCGATATTTTCGGCTTCAACTAGATTTGAAATTGCGAAAGTTGTTGCCATTTGGTCTATATCTTCGGCAAGCGTAGCGCCGGGGCCGAAATCCAAATTAGAAACGTCTTCGTAACCTGCGCCGCTGTTCGTGTAAAGTCTGGCAGTCAAAGCGCCGCTTATTGGACGAACAGCGCCCGCAGCAACGTAACCCGCGTCGGGGTTGTTGTTTACCTGCAATAAATTATCGACGGCTGTTTGGCCTTGGCGTTGCACAAGTTCGAAATACGGAACTTCGAAAACCGATTTATGCGAAACGGCAACCGGATTTTGCGAAGGGTCTTCCCAAGCTGGCGGCGGCGGTACAACGTAAGCTTGTTCGGGCAAGCCGAAAACATCTTGGGCGCACTGAATACGAATGCGGTTTGTCTTTCCATCGCCGAAGGCAATAGAAGTAACACGCATAACAACTTCGTTCAAATCGTAATCGGGCCAAGTAAGCTTAAACACTGAACCAATATTTAAGTTTTCCGCAATTCTGTTCGTAACAATGGTGCAAGAAGCAATCGGCGTCGAAAGGGCTTTAAGGTCGCGTTGCGCCGCCCTTGACGCCGTAACAGGGTCGGCGAAGCCTTCGTAAGTAACCGAAGTGCCAATGGTCGCGCCTTGTTGCTGCGCTAGTGCAATGTCTTGAACCGTTAGCGTTGAAGTGCTGCCGGTTCCTGCGTTCCAATAAGAAACGGTTACGGAATTGGTAAGTTCGCCGAAAGACGGGCGCGCAAAATCGCTAATTGCGTCAACATTGGAAGGGTCAAGAACAAGCAAAGTCGATTCGTCGTAATCGTCGCGAACAAGCTTCAAAACAAAACGGCCCGTTGTTCTGTCAACGTACAAAGTGCCGTCAACATGGCGAAGAATCAATTTAATAAATTCTTCGATTGTTGTTTGGGTATCCCAAATAATCGAAATGCCCATGTTTTCGGCGTAAAGCTTGTCGGCGGCGGCGGTAAAAGAAACGTCGTCAATATCCGAATCAAGATAACCCATGCCCCAAAGCGGGTCGGTCAAACATTCGCGCACGATATGCGCCGGATTCATGGCCGAAGAATCGCCCATGACGGCGAAGAACACGGCGTTATAAAGCGCCGAAGTATCCGTAGACGAAACGACCGGCACGCCGTCCCAAGGCGTGTTATCAATCATTTGCGTATATTCGGTGTTCGAAATATCGACGTTTATTCCGTAAATATCGACGCTTGCGTTATTCGATGCTGCGAATTGGCCGGTTCGGGTTATCATATCGTAACCCGTTGAAACTGCCGCGTCTGCCGATTCTGGCGGGAACGGTTCGCCGTCCGTAATGAAAATGAACGTATCTTTTCGATGGCCCGAATTCGGGTTGGTTCCGAACCAATAATTCGCCGCAGTAAACGGCCCTTCGAAGTTAGTTCCGCCGCTTGTCGTAAGGCCGTTGATATAGCTTTTAATCGCGGTAAAATCGGAATCTTGGGCGTTAATCCAAGAACTTAGGTTATAACTTGAATACCAACGACAAATCGCAATATCGACGATAACGTTAGAATCTTTGCGCAAAACGTTTATTTGGTCGATAATATCCAACATTTGCGCTTTAATCAATTGAAGGCGCGTCGTCGAACCGGATACGGGCGTATCCATAGAAGCCGAACAATCAATAGCAAAGAAAATTGCTTGGCGTTGCTTAAACTGCCCCGCTATGCGAATTTCGGATTTGCTGTCGTACCATTGCCGAAGGCCGTTTTGCCGAACGTGTATGCGCTGCAAGCGAAACGACCATTTTTTAAGGTACGGGTTAAGACCCATGTAAACCTGTCGAAGTACCATGCCCACAACGCCCCGGAAAGCCGGAACGTATGCGCCAAGCTTCGACACAAGGTACGAATTTTGCCCTTGGCCTGCGTGCCCTGTTTCGAAATCTACCGTACCTTGTATGCCGCCTTCGCGGGATTCGCCGCCAAACAAATTCGGCTGATTTACGTATATCTGCCCGCCGTCGCGCGAACCCAACCAAGCGTCGCGTTCGTCAACTTGAATACGCAAAAGTTTATCGACGGGGCCATGACACAAAATCATGTGCATACCGACGTAATATTTGTAACCGACGGTTACTTTCTTCGAACTACCGCCCATTTTCTGCCACCTTTACGACTTGAAGCGCCATTGCGTCGCCTGTTGCCTTTAGCTTTTCTGCGTCGATTCCTTCGCGAAGAAATGCGTTCCAGTCCAAGCCGTGTTTTTCGAAAAACGCGCGGGTTCCGCGACTGCACATTTTCGACTTTCGAATGTGCCCCATGTTTACGATTATCGGTCGGTCTGTCATTTCTTACCGCCTTTTTTCTTAATTGCTACGGTTCGAATATCGCCGTACCAAACAATATTCGGCCCTTTGAAGTCCCGCGTTCCGAATAAAACGGGAATATTAGCGCCTTCTTCGGCGGTCGGCGCTTCAACCGTGCCTTGCGTTGCGTTTTGGCTTTGCGGCTTCGGTGCCAGTGCATAGCCTACGGCAAGCGCAACGATTGCAATTACGAAAAACCACATATTGCGGCCCCTTATACGATGGAACTTCCCGACATTGGGTTTTTTAACGGAATGAACGGAAAAGCCCCGTTGTTGTTCAAATTGTTGAATTTGTCTTTACAAGTTTGCGTCGTTCGGTCGCAGCCCGGAAAGATTCGCGCCACAAGCCCGCCGTATCCGTAGCCGTAGCCTTGGCCGTATCCTTGCTTTGCGAAAGCTTCGGACAACGAATCAAGTTGGCGAATAAGCGTCAACGTCGAACCCGAATGGTTTGTTATGAAACGCATTGTACCGTCTGGCGCTTCAATCATGCCAGCGGTAAACCATCCGTTCGGGAAACTGGCGGCGGCTGGAAAAGTTACCGAAGTTCCCGCGACGTTTGTAACTTGGCCGCTTACTGCGAAATCTTCTTTCGCAACGTTGCAGCCGGGGCCGTATAGCGCATGTGGGCAAGTTCTTTGATACCGCTGCCGCAAGCCCGGACGACGCAACGAAGTAAAGACCGATTCAAACATAAGCTTAATGCTTTTTTCGTCCGGTTTTACCGATGCAAGCCGCCCTTTCCAAGCAACGACAACGCTTCCGGTCGAAACGTCTTTTGAAAACAAAGTAAAGCTTACGGCGGCGTCCAAAGAAGTTCGAAGCCAACGACGGCCCATTTCATTATCTAGCGAAACCGTAACGGTTAGATTCGCCTTCGAAAGTTCGTTTTTCTGTTCGGATTCGTCGCGACCTATTGCAAGCGGCAAGTATAATTCGCCGTTGTGCGTTTCTTCCGTGTCTGCGCTTGTGTACGTCCAAAAAATAGAATCTGCGGAAGTTGTGGCGATAATTATGTTATACATTGAATTCGAATTTTGCGAATTCACTACGGCGACGCCATCGCGCGGCGTGTTGTCCAAAAGACCAAGATACGTCGCGTTCGTCAAATCGACGCCAATTGTATAAATATCGACAACGTTGTTATTTTCTGCGCTAAATGCGCCGCTTCGCCCTATCATATCGGCATTCGCGTTCGCAGCCGCATAAGCCGAAGATTCCGGCGTAGGTTCGCCGTCTGTTACAAAAAACAAGGATTGTTGAAATTCAATATCGGCGGGTTTCGGTGCCAGAAAGTACGAACGCGCGAACGACATTGGCGTATCGTATGGCGTGCCGCTTGTTGTGACCAAGGCATTAACCCAAGCTTGAATATCTGCAATGTCGGCGGACGTTACGTCGCGACGTACAATTTCGACCGTTTCGGCTTGACTGAATCCGCAAATTCCAATATCTACGCGAACGCCTTTTTCTAAGCGCAGCGCGTCAAGCTTCGACAAAGCGTCGTTAAGTTGGGCTTTTACAACTTGAAATCGCGTCGTTGTTCCGTAAACAAATTCGTCCATCGACGGCGATTTGTCGATACAGAAATAAAAGTTTTGCGGCTTGGTAAACGGCGGAACCGAAGCGGCTTCGCTGAAACGGTATAATTCCTTCGGTCTTGTCATGGGTTCAATTCCAAAATTCTAATTTCGGATTCAACGACGCCAGCGCCGCGCCAATTTAATTCGATTCGGTCGGCGTCCAATCTGTTCAAACCCAAGTAAGAAACGCGGGAAACTTTCGAAGCATCCAAATTCAAAGCCGACGACAAAGTTAATTGTATCGTGCTGCTGTTAATTTGCAACGGGTTCGAAACTGTCCTATTGTACCAAGTCCCGTCGTTTGCCTGAATTGCGATATTCGTTCGAACCGAAGCGTAATCAATGTAAGAATCTGCCGAAATAAGAAGCGTTGACGCAATTACGCCAGTATTAACAACGCGCATATTTACTTCAAAAGTCGGAAGCCAAAACGAACGAAATTTGCCAGCCCTTCGATATAGCCATTTTTTGAAATCTGCGACTTCCGAAGGACTGTCCAAAACTTTTCGATATGGGGTTGCAAATCGCGTATTTTCCCAAGGCGAACGGCGTTCAACCAAACCCAAAGAAAAGTCGTTTTTGTCCAACCTTTTTTCGATTGTCCGACTAATTGAATCGCCGGATAAAAAGCCGACTTCGTAATAAATGTCGTTGCCTAAATATTGCGAAGGTGCGTCCGAAGTAATTTCCGAAGTGTCTTCTATTTCAAAAGTCAAAGTCGATTTGCCATTGTGCCCGTTTGTGGGCTTGTCTATCGTATTTGAAATGAAGCCAATTCGAACAGGAATCAGCCAAGCGCCGACAAATCCGTTAACGTTCGACAAAAGGTTGATTTGCCCCGGTTCAACCGAAGCAATTTCGACGACTTGCCATTTATCGCAACCGGCGTAAATCATCGCCAAGGATTCGTCGCGAAGGTCGTAATTCGTCGTATCGCATACGATAGCGGGCGCGTTCGAAAGAATGTTGCCCACATACTGCGCTTCCGTCCAAATTGGAACGGCCCAACGCTTGCGAATTGCGCCGTATTCGGTATTAAACGCCGCCGCCGTATGCCAAGCTTGAAGCGGTATCGTGTATGCGTAAGTTTGCCGGGCTTTCGTTCTAAGTTGCAAACGTTGTTCGGAACCGTTGTACGATTCCAGAACATCGGTTAGAAATTCCAAAGTTTCACGAACTGGCGTTTCGGCCTGTTGTGGAACTATTGCAAGTTGCCCGAAAAGCTGCGTTGTAATTTTAGCCATTTTGGATAATTTGCCTTACTTGGTCGGAATTTCGGCGCATTGTGTTAATAAACACTTGTTCGCCTTCCGCGCTTGACATATATTCGCCAACCAAAGCCGGGTCAAGTACGTTAATGTTTCGCATGTTAACGGTTGTACCTGCGGCGGCTGCGCCTTGATTGTCCGCCGTTTGACCCGAAGACGGCATTACCGCCGCGCCGCTGTTGCTTTGTACTTGGGCGGCACCGGAACGCAAGGCTTCAAGGTTTGCAACGCCTACGCGGGCGGTTGTCGCCGCGTCCATTACGAATTCTTGACCGTGAACAACGCCCGCGATTTCATTTACGCCAATCGACCCGGTATATCCGCCTTCCTTGAAGCCTGTATTTTGCGACCGAATGGCGGCAACGTTCGCCATACCTGCGGCAATAGCTGCGGCGGCTGCGGCTGCGCCCAACGCCGGGCCGACGTAAGGAATTGACGCCAACGAAGCATAAGCGCCCGTTGCCGATTGGTACGTGTTAATAATGGCGTTTGCAATTGCGGCAGCTTTGCCGATTCGTGCCATTCGGCTATTCGACGAATTTTGCAAACCTTCAAGCGCGCCGAAAAACGTTTTCGCCGTGTTCAACTGCGCGTTTTGCTGCGCGTTCCAAATTTGCATTTTGGCCGCCGCTGCGGTCTGTTCGCTAATCAAATCGGCTTGTCGCAATGCGTCGATTTGCGAATACATTTCGCCCAAGCGGTCAACTTCGGCTTGCATCATTTCCGGCGAACCGACCAAGAATTGCCCAACGTCCGAACCGCCAATGGCCGACATTGCATCCGACTTCGTAAAGCCCGAATCGGGATTGCGAAGAAGGTTGTTAATTGCGGTTAGTTGGTCGATATAGCCTTGGCGGCGTTCGACGCTTCCGGCCATTAACGACGCTTCTTGCTGCGAAACTGCGTTAAGCTGTTGCAGCAATACAAGGCGTTCGCGAAGCTGCGCCAATTCCTGTTCGTTTAGAACAATGCCCTTCGCCAACAAGTCGTTTTGAACTTGCATAATCTGCTGTTCGACTTCGCGTTGCTTTGGAAGCATCGCCAAAAGGTCGAATTGCTGTTGCAAGTCTTTGTTGTATTGGCGCAACGGGTCTTGCGAATTCGCGTAAGCTTCCGACGCCTTCGTTACTGCGCGCGAATACTGTTCTTGCGTAATTGCGCCCATTTGAAGAAGCTTGTTCGCCGCTTCCTGCGTCGCCGTGTATTCTTTCAACGGGCCGACAGCTTCTTGATAAATTGCGTCGAACTGGCGTTGAACTTCGGTCGCTTCTTGAACGGCGCGAATCTTGGCCTTAATCGCTTCGGCTTCTTCGTTGGTAAGCTTAATCTTTTTCTGAATCAAGCTTTCTTCGATTTGGTCGAATTTCGCTTGGGCTTCGCGCTGCGGCGCAAGCTGGAACATGCGCGACAATTCGTTGTCAAGCTGCGTATTGATTTTTTCAAGCGCCAGCGCGCGACGTTCCGCAGCCTTCGCCGCGTTTGCGTCGGTAGCCCCGGCAAGCTGCGACGTACCGGCCCCGCGAAGCTGCGCGCTTCCTGCGGCCCGGCGCTGCGCCCCGATTTGCTGCGAACGGTCGAAAAGTCCGTTCAGCATGTTTTGCATTGCGCCGCCTTGGCTGTTAAATCCGTCTTCCAGCGATTGCGCCCAAAGTTTGCCCCAAGATTCGAATTCGGTTTGGCCTGCGCTGCCCATGCGTTCAAACGACACAAGTTCGTAAGCCGACTTACCAACCAAAGCGCGAAGCTTGTTCGCGGCTTCAATTGCTTTATTCGTTACGGTTTCAATCCAACCGGCAAGAACGTTGTAAGCGTCTGCGATTTTGTTTTGAACCGTAATAACAATTTCGGCCATTGCGCGACCGGCGAAGATTGCCGCCCCGGTCAAAAGTCCGGCGATTGCGTCAAGAACTTTTGCGGTATTTTCAAGCGCACCGGCCCAACCTTTGCGGTCGGTTTCGAAGAACGCGGAATAGTCTTCAATCCAACCGGAAACAGAATCGCCAACAAACGACGAAATTTCAGAAAGCGCCCCGGACGCGCCGTCGGTCATATCTGCCCACAATTGGCCGACGATTGATTTAACGTCGTCGATTACTTGGCCGATGCCTTCAAAGGTCGCGCGGAAGAAATCGCCCAACGTCGTAACGTCGTCGATTCCTAAGTTAATTTCGTCGCGGAAAAGCGTTAGATACGCAATCGCAGTCGAAAGCGCGACGACGATAAGGCCAATCGGGTTCGAAGCAAGCGCCAGCGTAAAGGCTTTTACCGCAGCCGTCGCACCGGCCAACGCACCGGCCAACGGGGCACCGAAGGCAACAAGCAACGCGACGCCAAGCCCGGCGACAATTACGGCAACCGTCTTCAAGTTTTCGCCAAGCCAAATAATCGCGCGCGAAAGCCCGGCAGTAAATCCGGTCGCCTTATTCAATTCGCCGAAAAACTGAATTGCGTTGTTGCGAAGAACGGTCAAGCTTTGGCTAATTGTGGGCGTCGTCTTGTTAAACGTTGCGTCTACTTGGTCTTGAATAAGCGCAAACGCATTAAACAGAACTTCCGAAGTAATCTTGCCTTCGGTCGAAAGTTCTTTAACGCGGTTGATTGGAACGTTAAGCGCCTTCGCTACGGCGTCCAAAACGATTGGCATATTTTCCGAAACTGCGCGGAATTCGTCGCCTTGCAACTTACCGGCGTTGAAGCCCTGCGAAAGCTGCAACAAAGCCGACGACGCTTCTTGCGCTGTTGCGCCGGAAACGATAAGGGCTTTGTTAATGGTTTCGGTCAAACGCAACGAATCTTCTTGCGACTTGCCCATAAAGTTTAAGGCGCGGTCGAAGCGCGTAAAAGCGGTCGCCGTTTCTTCGACGCCCGCGCGCGTGCGGTTCGCAAGGTCGAACAGTTCGCCGGTAAGCGTGTTAACTTGTTCTTGCGACTTCGTTACGTTCTGCAACTTATTTTGAAGCGTAACGTATGCGTCGGCGCTGGAAAGAATCGCATTCGCCGAAATAGTTACGCCAAGAATTCCGGCAGCGGTTCGAATGTATCCGCCAAGGGCCGAAGTCGCGTTGCGGGTCGAATTGGCGGCCCGGTCTTGCGCCTGTTGCAGCCGCAGGGCAGCAAGGGCGGCCCGGTCGTTCGCTGCCGCCGCGTTGGCCGCCTGAACGGCTGTCCGCTGCTGTTCTGTCGCTAGGCGCTGCGCGGCTGTCGCCGTCTGCTGTTGGGCCGTCTGCGTGCGCTGCGTGGCCGTGGCAAGGTTGGCTTGCGCCGTGGCCCCTTGGGTCGCAGCCGTGGCGACGCGCGTTTGGGCGGCTGCGGCTTGCGCTGCGGCGCTTGCGGTGCGCTGCTGTTCGGTTGCCAGCCGTTGCGCGGCAAGTGCGCCTTGTTGAAGCTGGCGCGTTGCGCTGGCCGAAGCGTTGATAAGCTGCGACAAGCCGCCGACATTGATTGCCGAAAGCTGCGTTTGAAGGTTCTTAACTGCGGCGTCGGCGTTGCGGGCTTCGCTGGCGATTGTGCGAAGCTTCGTCGAAATGGACGGCGAAACTTTGTCTTGAACCTTAATTTCTATGTTTTCGTCGGCCATTTCTTTTAATCCTTAATCTTGAACTTCTTACGCATTTTGCGACCAATCAAAACGGCACGTTCGACGAACCCCGCCGGGGCTTGTGCCGAATAACCGTCGTTCAGCCTGCGGATATACGGAAGGTTGTTCGTAATAAATATCGCTTGGCCGGGCTTCTTGTTTCGTAAAACAAGCTTCGCAAGGTTCAACGTTTCAGCCGCCGAAGCGCGTTGCGTTGAACCCTGCGAACCCGGAAAATGCGGCTTGATTTGTTGACCCGATGGACTTTCTAGCGTTACAATCCAGTTCGACAAAGCTTGCGAAGTATCTACGGGCGTTTTGTACGCCAAGTCGCCCACAATAGCCAAAGCGGCATCGACGGCGTTTTGGGACGCCGCTTCGTCTATTGCCTTCGCTTTCTTTTCCAGCCTATCGGCTAGGTCTAACAGGCTTTTTGCCATTCGGTGCCGCCGCTTTTTGTTTGTCTGCAAGTCGCTTCAAATGCTGCGAATCAAGCTTGCGGACAAAATAAAACAAATCTTCGGTTTGTTCTTCGTCAAATTCGAAAGCCCTTGCGTAAGCCGCAATACTTGTCCAAGGTATCGGCGCTAATCCGTTGCCGTGCGACCTTTCGCTATCTAGGTCGAAGAAGGCTTGCAAATACAACTGCAAGCCTACTTCAAGTTCTGGCGCGTTCGCGATGCGGTCGGGCAAAGGTTGACCCGCGCGCATCGCTTGCTTTGCTATCGCCTGTTCGTGTGGGCCAAGTTCCAACAGGTGCGCCAAAACTTCGGTTAGTTTTTTGCTTCGGCTTCCAAAGCGTTATCGCGGAAGTTCGAAGCCAACTTGGCTTCTTCCTGCAAACGTTCGTAAACGTCCGGCAGTTCGGAAAGAAGCGAAATTGCGGCGTCTTTCGAATACGCAATTTCCTTGCCGTCTTCGCCCTGAACGTTCTTCCAGCCGCGCAACACGGTATCGACGAACACGCCCATAAACAGCGATTCGGCGACTTCGTTTTTCAGCGTACCAAGTTCGACTTGACGGCGATAAGGACGGGTCGCCGCGTCAAGCGCCTTTGAATACGCCTTGTTCGATTTACCCATGCGGGAAATAACGAAAGTCGGAACGCTGCCGTCGTCGTTCTGCGCTTCGGGAAATTCGATTTCGACGCCTTCGGCTTCCTTGGTCGAATTCGTTTTGAATTGCTTAAACAGTCCAGACATTTGATTTACTCCGATTGAATGAAGAAAGGGCCGGTATTACCCGGCCCTTTGAGTTTACCGCAATTAGTCCGGCATTGCCAGATTCGGCAGATAAGAAAACACTTCGTAAAGCATCGTATAGCCGTTCGCGTTTTCTGCGCCTGCGGGTTCCAGCGGAACGGTAATCGGCGCGTCTTTTTCGACGTTCAGACGACCGCCGCCCAAACCAAGCAACGGAATATCGAACACGAAACCGGCGTTCTTGGCCGCACTGATTACCGACAAACCAACGTCGGCGTTCGCGCGAACAGCCTTAACCGCTGCGACGGTCGTAAAGTAAGCGGTAATCGAACCGCCGACTTCGAAGTTACCCGCCGAAGTATCGAACGCGCCCAACACGCCGACCGCCTTGTTCGGCGTAACGTTGTTGTTAATCGAAACGTTCGCTTCGGAAACGTAGCCGAACAGGGCGGCGGGGTTCGACGACGCGGCGTCGTGAACGGCCATCTTGATTCGGTAAACGTCCGAAGAAGTGTTGTAAGCATCTTCGCCGGGCGCAGGCACGCGGGTTCCGGCTTTCTGTTCGTCGCCGGGGTCGCCGCTGCGGTAAGTGTTGTCGCACGCAACAAACGAAAGGTCGGCGTTCAGCTTGTCGGCCTGCGGAACGTTCAACGTAAATTCGTTCGCTACTGCGCCTTCCAAATATTCGCACTGCGTACCGTTTTCGCCTTCGCCCAAAGTGCGTTCGATGTTGTACGAACGACGCTTGATAAGCGACGGCGTTTTTTCGTTCTTGATAACAGTTCCGACGAAAAGACGAATCGACTTGCCGGTTCCGGTTTCGTTGGCCGCCTGCCAAGTTACGTCGTCGAAAACAAGCGCCTTTGCTGCAACCGACTTAATGCGGGCATAGCCCACATTATTAGCGAAGCGGTTTGCCGTCGCATCGCCGCCAATGAAGACCCAACGACCGGGGAACAGTTCGGGCATGGTCGTAAAGTCGCCAGCGGTAACGATAAGCGAAACAACGTTGCCAGTTACGGCAATGTTCGCATCTGCTGCGCCAAGCTGCCGACCGACGCATTCCAGCTTCGCGCCTGCGGGCGGGGTTTCGTCGGCCAAAGCTTCCGAAACAACGACGCCGGTTGCAGTAGCCGAAACGACGGTTTTAAGGCCGTTGTTCGCTGCGTTCGCGAAGCCGGTTGCATAAACCAGCATATCGGCGGCAAACACGCCAAGCCCGGAAGCTGCGGCGTAAGTGTCGTCGGCTGCGGTAACGCCGGTAATCGGAACGGCTGCGCCGTTAAGCGGCTGCGTCGAAGGAAGTTCGCGCGCGTCTGCGAAGAAGAAGCCTTGCAGAATTCGCGTAAGGTTGGTCTTCGTAAAGTCGGCGTTGAAGCCGCCCGATGCGTCAAGGTCGGTAATCGTGCCTTTCTTGTTCTGGCGCGACGGGTCGATAGGCGCGCGGGCAACGGTCGAAAGTTCGCCGCCGAAGTCCGAATAGCTGTTGGGTTCCAGTCCGTACCAAACGGGCGTCGTCGGAAGTTGCTTCAAGCATTCTTCTTCGGCGAAGGCAAGTCCGGTAATGTTGCTGTCGATTTTGGCAATTTCGCATACCATGTTAAGAACTCCTTAACCTATTTCGTCGTATTCAAATTCGGTAACGACGTTAAACCGTTCGTAAAGTTCTTCGGGCGGAAGTTCGTTAATTCGCGTATTGCGAAACCAAACCTTACCCGGCGTCGATTTCCCGCGAAAAGCATTACGGGAAAGTTTCGCCAATTTCTGCCCAAGTTCGAACGCTTGCGTATTCGATTTCGGGCAAAAGATTTGTACGAAGACAAGACCCGACGCCGTGTATTTTCTTTGCCCCGGTACTCCTTCGCAGGTTGAAAGGGTCGCTTGTTCTTCAAAAACGGTTTGCTTCGACAGCCGAACCCAAAACTTCGAACCGTCCGGCAAGTCGCGATATTGCACGCCCTGCCAACGAATTTCGGGAACATAACCCGCAATTGCCGCGCTTCCTGCGTTCCAAGTTGCAAGAAAAAGCGCGTTTACTTCGTCGTTAACTTGGTCGAATTCAATCATGCTTGAAATACCATCGTATAAAGTACCTTTTGCCCGTTCGGCGAAAGTACGTCGATATAAGCCAAGCGAAGTTCGACCCCGTTACGAATTACAACGTCTTTCAAATTCGGTTCAAACGGAACATTACCCATAAGCCCCATAACCGAACCCTTCGGAACTTCGGTGCCTTTCATAAACGTAAACGTTTCTTGCGTCTGCCGGTCAACCGGCAAAAAGCAAATGGTAACGTCTTTGTCGTCCGGCAATGCCGGGCCGGGTTCCCAAGGCTTGTTCGGGTCTGTTGGCGTCGCGTCTTCGATAACGCGCCATTTCACCTTTTCGCCGTTCTTTGCGATAAGGCGTTGCGCCGTTTTAATTGCTGCGTCGAAACGTGCCATTCGTCAAACCCTTATTGTACGAAGCGCAAACTTGTTCGAAGCGCATTCGCCAAACAGCGGCGCAAGAAGTGCGTTCGCTGCGGTAAATGTGGGCATAATGCCAACCGACAGCGGGTCGGCGTATTCCGTTTCAATCGGCCCGACCTTTTCGCGCGTAACGTAGTCTTGCGGCGAAACGTTCGGTTGAAGGTCGAAGCCTGCGTTAATCGCCATTGCAAGCTGAACTTGCGCGGCAATAAGCGACTTCGGAATAACGTTCGACGGTACTTCGTCTTCGTTAAGAAAGACGCCAGTTCGCGGCCATTGCAAAGCCTGCGTCGTCGAAGTTGGCTTGCCTTGGAACCGGCAAGCCTGCGCTTCTAGGTAATCCGTCGAACGAATCAGCATGGCCGCCAATTCGTCGTCGTCCAACGGAAGTTCGACGCCGCGATTCGAAGCGTAAATGCGCGCGTCTGCGACGCTTACGTAACTGTTCGCGTTTGTTACGCCGCTTCCGTCTTCAACAACGATTGTAATTGCCATGCGTCAACGTCCTTACGAAAGAACGATGCCGGTTACAACGCCGTTCGCAACGCTAACGGTTGCGGTCGTCGTGTAAGTGCCAGTAACCGGAACGGTCAAGGCTTCGGCGTCGTTAACGATTGCTTGCGTTGCCGTAAGCGCCTGATTCGGGATTGCGTCGGGGTCGATTTCGGGATAAACCGGGTCTTCCAGCGGGTCGCCGTCAACGCGGTAAACGTCGGGAATCGTACCCGCGACAAAATCAGCCGGAATAATTCGGTCGGTTTCGCCGTATTCGGCATTTGCTGCGCCGTTGGCTACCAAAACTTCGTATTGCGGTTCGGCGGCTGCGTTAAGCTTCGCAATGTCGGCCAGTTCGCCCGAAGTTGCGTTGATACCTGCCGTAAAATAAACAACCTTTTTCGTTGCCATTGCGAAGACTCCTTAGTTCGTTGTTGAAACGGCCTGCCCACAATAACGACAGGCCGTCCGTTCGTTACTGCGCCGGGTTGGGGTTCCAAGCCGGGGCGCTGCCGCCCTGCGGGGCCGCTGCCGGGGCTTTCTGGCCCTGCGCCGGGGTCTGGCCCTGCGTAGCGGCTGCGGGCTTGTCGGCGGCCTTGCCGCTGGCCTTCGGTGCCGGGGCGTCGCCGACCTTCGAAGTAAGGGCTTTCAGTTCGGCGGCCTTCTTCTTGATTGCTTCGCCCGCTTCCGGGTAAGCGTCGGCGTACAGCTTCGGAACCTTGCCCGCTACGCCGTCGCAGATTTCCAGCGAATGCGGTTCGGACGGAACAGCGCGGGCGTTCCTGAACATAACTTGCGCGTTCAGTTCGGCGGCGGCTGCGAAGTCTTCCGGGGTCGGTGCGTTGCCGTCAACGAAGAACAGAATTTTTGCCGGTTTCATCTTCGAAACTCCTTTGAATTTGTGAAGGACTAGAAGAACGGGGCCGAAGCCCCGTCCGTCTGTCGTCGGTTAGTTGGTCTTGACGACAACGCCCGCAAGGTCTTTATGCGAAGTTGCGTACTTGTCCCAATTGGTCGAAGTGAACAACGCCGCATCGGTCGGCGACTTGCCGCCGTTTGCCTTGTCCCAAGCGAAGCCCTTAACGCCGATGTTGTACGACCATTCGGCTTGGTAAGTCCGAATAATGTTTTCGTCGCCGTTCTTGGTTTCTTCGTTTGCGTCGAAGTCGTTGTTTTGACCAATCAGCACGCCGCCCGGCACAAGGCCAAGAATGTGATAAACGTTCGGCGTACCTGCGGCAAACAGGTTCGGCGAATCGGTCATAACAAGAAGCTTGCCGAACGGGTCGCGAACAACGTTCACGGTGCCGTAAGTAAACAGGCGTTCGCCGTTGGTCAAGTTCGAACCGTACAGCTTGTGCATGGGCGTACTGTGCATAATCCATGCGGCAATCTGCGACGATTGGTCGCCGAACTTGGCTTGGCCGTTGTTAAGGTTGTTCCAAGTCGGCAGCTTGTCGGCGGCATCGGTGTTCGCGGTCGCGTCGTAAACAACGTCGGGAACCTGCGACAGCGCCGAATAGACCGAACCAAGACCAACGTTCAGCATATCCGCCATCGTATCGACGGCGAGTTGCTGCCCCATTGCCGCGCCTGCGACTTCCGGGTTCTGCTGAATCCAACGGAATTGGCCGGGGTCAAGGCGAACGGGCGGCGTACCGGCTGCGACCTTAACCGACGTATCGACAAGGTGTTTCAAGACCTTTTCGGCGACGGTGCCGGAACCGTAGGCGTTACGACGGCGAACAAGGCCGCCCGTTACCTTGGCGAAAAAGGCAACGTCGGAAAAGTCGCCTTGGTGCGCTGCGGATTGCAGCATGATAGCCCCGCCCGTCGCAGTGTTGAACAAATCAACCTGTTGGCGCAGGGTTTCGGAGAAAGCCGAATAAGCGTATTCGGAGTAAACAGCAAGGTCGGAAAGTGCCATGATTAAGCGTCCTTAGTTTCGTTTGCCTTCGCTTCTTTAAGATGCGCCGCAAGTTCTGCGGGATTCATCTTCGAAAGGTCGGCGGGTTTGTCGGATTGACCGTTAAATTTCGGGGCACCGCCGCCGTTCTGCGAAGGCTTACCGGCACCGCCGGACGCCTTACTAGCCGTGATAATAGCAGAAAAATCCTTGTTTGCAACGAATTCGTTTGCCAGTTCGTCGATAGTAAGGGCCGACGGCTTGCCGTCCTTGTCCAGAACGCGCGTAACCGGCGTGTCGCCTTCGAAGTCTGCGATAAGCCGCGACTTGATATGCGGCATGATGATTGCCGGGGCGTTCGAAATCTTGTGGGCAAGCTGCGACGCGACGTTATCGACAAGCGTTTTCGTCGTATGCGCGGTAAGCTTGGAAACCTTGGCTTCGTATTCTTCGCGCTGTTTTTCAAGCTTCGATTGCCAAGACTTTTCAAGCGTCGCAATGTCGCCTTTCTTGCGCGCGTCGTCGCCTTCGATGGATTCCAGCCGTTCGCGAAGTTCCTTCGCTTCCTTTTCGGCGTCTTTGCGCAACTGCGCTTCGCGGTCTTTGGCGCGCTTCAAAGCGCCCGTATCTTCGTCGCCGTCAACGTCAAGGCGGAAGCCGTCGCCGTCTTCGATATATTCGGCTTTCAGTGCGTCCGAAAGCTTCGCGTGTTCTTCTTTGGTAAGTTTCTTTTTCAGTGCCATTTCAAGGACTCCTTGCGGTTATGCCGATTCACCGAATCAGCGGGAAAGAATTTCTTTAATCTTGCGTCGGAATTCTTCGTAAGTTAGCGGCCTGTCCGCATCATACTTCGGAATATCCTTCGCCTTTAAGCGACCATCGCGCAAAGCTTCGCCGCCTTCGTCGCCTAATATGTCGTCTTGCACTTGGGCAGGTTGACGGGCAACCCAAGTATAAAACGTTTCTTCGGCCAAGTCACTAGCGGTATTTGCCGGGGCAACGTGCGACCGGCAACGGATATGCGCGGGCGGCAACGGCCCTTCGCCGAAGCGATAAATTCGGCGATTTCGACTTATGCAAATGTCCGTTGTTTTTCCGTCGATTACCGAATACCAAACGTAACGACCGAAAACCGCAGACATAACGCCAGCCGCAACGACCGCCGCAACGTGCGCGGTTGCCGTATGGATTACCGACGCGGCTTGCGCGTTTACCCGGTGCAACTGCGACGGCGTGCCCTGCGCTGCGGTTCCATCGCCGACAAGTGCCGTTAAGGTTTCTTCGACCGTCCAACGGTTCGCCCAAGCTTTGCGAATCATGCTTTCGACGCCAGCTTGTGCCGAATTCGTAAACGTCTTGATAAACGGCAGCAAGTACAAGCCATTTGCCGGAATTGGCGTATTCGTAACTTGCGACCAAATGCGTTCGTCGCTTCCTGTAACAGCGGCCAGACCGAACAAAGGGTTCGAATCGGCGTTGGGTACTTCTAAAAGAAACTGTATCGCTTCTTCGTCCGAAATAATGCCGTCGCTTTCTTCGCCGTCAAGTTCGATATAACCCGTAACCCATGCGCGCCGGTTTACTTCCAAGTCGGCCCGCATGAATTCCTTTAGCTGTTCAAGTAGCGTTTGCGTGTATGCGCTGTAAATCTTCGATTGCGATTCCCGTAATTCCGAAACAAGCTTGTTTAACTGCGCCTTCGAAAGACCGTCAAGGGTCTTATAACGAACACGACCAAGAAGGCGCGTTAATTCCAAGTTTACTTCGCGAAGTACGAACCCGAATTGTCGGGACTGCCAAACTTTCACGTCTTCAACGTAAACAGCAAGGCGCGTCGCAATATCGTACAGTCGCTTATTGTCCGATAATGCCATGATTGCGCCCCTTATTCACTGTTGCCCACATTATCGCCGCCGCTGCCATCGCCCGGCACGTTGGCCGGGGTCGCAAGGGCCATTGCTTCGGCGGTATCCTTGGCGATTTTTTCTTTCGCCTTGCTGTCGTCTTCGGTTGCGACGCCAGCTTTACGCAAGCCGGTTCGCATTTCTTCGAAGGTAATTGCGCCTTTCTGCCATTCTTCAACAAGCGAACGGCGTTCTTCCGGCGTCATGCGGGCAATGTCGAAATCTGTATTAAGTTCGAACTTAACGCCGCTGTCGGCTTGACCGACCCAACGGGCCGCCCATTTCAACGCCCATTCGAAGGCCGCCGAAACGTTCTTGGTTGCACTGGAAAGCGTCGAACCTTCCGAAGCGGCTTCCAATTCGGCTTCGGTTGCCGTGCGTTGCACTTCCTTTTGTTCGACAAGCTTTGCGCCAAGTGCGACCATTTGGCGTTCTTTGGTATCCATTGCTTCTTTAAGCATGGTGTTTTCGGATGCTTGAAGCAACTTCGCATCGGCCCCGGCAGGAAGCGGAATACCGCCGCGCGAACCGAAGTTAACCGAACCTTTAAGAACGTTCGTAACCCATTCTTCGGTAAGTCCGATAAGAACCGGCGTCGGCTGTCCGACGATATAACAACTTTCTTCGTAATCCGCCGAATTGCGATAATGCGCCATATTCAGCGACGCAAGGTCGTAAAAGTTCGGGTTGTCCGGGTTCGAATCGTTGTTTTCCGAACCGATGAACATAAACGGAATTTCGGTAAGACGATTGCCGTTTGCGTCCGTCGGCTTATAAACCGTGTATTGTTGGTAATTGCCTTTCGGAATCTTCGTACCGTCGGCTTTGGTCGGCTGCGGTTCGCGCCAAATTTCGTGGACGTAATAACCTTCTTCGTCCAAACGCAAAACGCGGAATTGCCCCGACGTTTTCATTTCAAAGCCATCATCGGCAGCGCACCAAGTTTCGAACAGTACGACCAACGATAAAACTTCTTCCGCGCCCCGGTCGGTCGTTCGCCAATTGATAATTTCGGTCGGCGAATATACGTACAGGGTCGGGCGAATGCGCCCGGCTTCAAGGTCGGCAATCGACGCGCCGCCTTCGGCTTCGGTCGTCGGGTAATCGACCAACAGCCCGGCGCGGGAATACGCAAGGTTCAGCGATACGGCCTTTTTCGCAAGCTGCGTAAGGTTGATACCCGAACCCGTCGCGTTTGCGACAAGCGGGTTCAACAGCGCGGGCACCTTTACAACAGGGTCGCGCATGAACACTTGACCAACCAAGCCGAACAAGGTTCGACGGGCTACGTTATAAAAAACGGCCCGCTTCAAGTATGCTTCGTAACGCGCTTTATTTTCTTTCGATTGGTCTTCGGCGTTCGGCATCGGAAGATAAGTCGTCCGCGCGCCTTTTACCGTAGGTTCGCCCGCGATTGCGTCGCGAATCAGGTAATACAGCGGCAGCAGCTTACCAAGTTCGGGGCGAATAAATGAAACGTTCGGCATGATTTGGGTTCCTTTAAGTTGGCATAACAAGTTTGAATTTCGCTGCCGCTTTGTTCGCGCCTTTCAATACGCGATAACGCACCATATCGTAACAATGGTCTTCGGCGGTTGTGTCTACGTCGTCAATCTTCTTTTCGTCGCGCGGCAGTGTGGGCAGCAAATCAATACTTGCAACGCAATTCGACATAAAGTATATACCCGGCCCTTCGCGATTAACAGACGCTTCTAATCGGTCGCGGAAAAGCTGCAACCCGATTACGCGCGAACCCGGCGATTTGTCCGATTCCGTCCAACGAACGCCCTTCTTCGACATAAGCTTTTCGGTCGTGTCTAGTTCGCTGTCGATTACTTGGCGAATGCGGTTGTCGGCAGGGCCGGGCCAAGGCTGCGACAAAATCCAGCCGTTCGCCATTAGCGAAATTTCGCGGTCGATTATGCCTTGTGCGATATTCGACGCCGAAAGCTTCAAACCTTTATTCGGTATATATTCGCCCTTTTCGTCTTTCGCGCATCCGTACCATTCGAACAACTGAATAAGCGAACCGGGTTGCGGGCAAAACGTAAATTCGGTGCCATCCGAAAGAACTATAGTCGCTTCGGTGCCGTCCGCTTCCGCCCACCAGCCCACACTAAACGGATGCGAAGACCCGTCGTCGTATGTTCTGTCGATTCGCCAGCTTGGCGGAATGACGAAGCGCGGTACAACGTGTATATGCGATTGCCAAAGGTCGTCGATTGCGCCGCCTGCGGTAACGTCCCAATCGCCGTAAAGCCAAGCCTTCCGCAAGTTCGGTTCTTTGATACTTTCCAGTTCGGCGATATACGAAGCCGGAAGATATGGGTTTTCCTTGTACGAACCGAAGATAGCGATTTGGCTAATTACGTGCGTTTCTTCTTTTTCGGTCGCCGGGTTGTAAATCTGAATTTCGCGACGAACTACGGTGCCGCGCGGGGCAATCGTGATAAAGCGACGTTTTACCCAATTGTGACCGGGGCCGCTTGGGTTCGTCGTGCTGAATACTTCGCACTTTACAGGCGGCAGCGGTTCGCCGTTCGGCGTCAAATAGCGCCCGGTTTTCGGGTCTTTCGGCGTGTCTTTTATCGGGTCGAACGTACAGCGGTTGACCGACATAAATTTGTCGTAAAGGTCGCCGCTTGGATGCTTCGTAAGTTCGTTCCAACCGATAAACGGGTATTCGTGACCGTGGAAGCCTTCGTAATCCGACAGCTTCTTAACGTGCCGAAACAACAGTTCTTCGCCAGTCGGCCAAACCCATTTATAAGCCGACGTTGATTCGTAAAACTTGCCGCCGTCTTTTAGCTTTCCGTTATCGCCGAACCATTTTTTCGATTCGGCAACAAGGCCGCCCAAATGGTCAAATTCCAAATCGAAGATAACGCCGCGCCAGAACTTGCCGTAACCTTTGCCGACGTTACGATAAAAGCGCATAAGCTGCGTAAGCGTCTTGCCGGGGCCGCGTGCGCCTTCGTACAGCGTATGCGCTGCCATCGAACAAAGGGCGATAGTCTGCGACCCCGGAAGGGGCTTAAATACGACTTCATACGGAACAGGTTTCGCCCCGTTCGTATCAATGGCGAGTGCGTGCATTTTCTAACAATTCGCGCTGTTGCCGTGCGGCTTCCGCTTCCCATTCGCTTTCGTTAGCGAATACGGGCATTTCGACGACGCGGTTTACGTTCGTCGTTACGTTAACGTTCGTTTGCGGTTTTTCGATGAACCCGCGAACGTCGGCGTAAAGCTTGGCAAGCTTCGCGTATTCTTCGGGCGTCGGCGGAATGGTTACGCCGTTCGGAAGCGTCGTACCTTGCATACGCTGCCAAATGTCGCGGGCAAGGTCGCCTTTGCCCGGAAGAAATGCCATATCGCCGCCTTCGTCGGTAAGGCGCTTTTGTTCGGCCTTAACTTCGGCGTCGTTCGGCCAATGGTTCGCAACCCATAGCGCGCGATTCGTGTTGTTCGGAAACAGCGAAAGCGCAGCCTTAAACGGGTCGCGTTCTTTCAAAAGAAGGGCCGCGTATGCGGCCTTTTCTTCGCTTTCTTTCAGTTCGTCGGACATAGTGTCGGCCTAGTTTATACGTCGTTGGCTTCACTATACCGCAAGCCCCGCGTTCTGTTAAGGCTTGTCCGCAGATTTAGGCGGCGACTGCGGCCCGCAATTGCGTTCGACGGCTTCGTTATGGTTCAGAATTTGCCGGGCCGTGCCAGCGGTCAAGCCGTCGGCCTTCGAAATCCAAATGGGCGCAACCCATTTACAAGCCGTGTCGATTACAACGGGCTTCGTTTGCACTGCGTCGGCGATGCTTTGCGGTTCAGTCGCGCGACCATTCGTCGCGCAGCCGCTTAGTAACTTCGTCGTCGTCAAAAGTAGAATTATCGGAAGCAACTTCTTTCGCATTTTGTACCGCCTTTACCTGTTGTTCGGAAGCTTCGCGGGCTTCGTTAACTTGGCGAACTGCGATTGCTTCGCGGTCGTTTGCCCGTTCGTTTGCTGCGTTGGCTTCGGCCTTGGTTGCGCCGGACTTGCGACCGGCATAAAAAATACTTGCCAGCATGACAAGACCCGCGCCGATTGCGGCAAGCCATTTGCCAAACTTGGCCCAAATTGCGGAAAACATACGATGCCCCTTTACGCTTCATTCGTCGAAAGTTCGCCGTTCGACTTCAACAGCGGCAGCGAATAACGTTCTTCAAACGGAACGCTTTTAACTGCGGTTTTGTTTCGCCAGAACGACGGCCAGAAATAGCCGGTTACGCGGGATACTGCGAACGGTGCGATACTTACGGCGTTCGACTGATTACCGCCAAGAACCATAAGATTTCCGCGCGCATCCTTGCCCACAATAAAACCGACGTGGCCGCCGCCGCTTCGCGTGAAGGTCACAAGCGCGCCGTATGCGGGCCGGTCAAGCTTCGTAAGCTGCGGGGCTTCCCATGCCCGCGCCCTGTACCATTCGCGGACGACGTAGCGCCCGGCTACGCCCAAGCAATAGCCGACGAACAGTCCGCACCAAGGCGTTTCGTCGTCGTGCCACCAAGCGCGGGATTCGTTGGAAAATTCGCCCATGCGGTCAAGCATGGCAAGAAGCTTCGGGTTGTGCGAAGTCTTCGAAGTGTCTTCGCGAAGGCCGATATACTTTCGGGCTTCGGCTATCCAAGGAAGTTCGTTATTCATCGGTCGGCCCCTTGTTCAAGGTCTTTTGCTTGACAAGGCGGGCAACGATGGAAAGCGCGAAAACAACAACGCCGATAAGCGGCATATACTGCGGCGGAATTGACGACTTCAATTCGTGCGGAAGGATTGCCCAAGCGGCCAACGCTGCGTCGGGAAACGCAACAAGAAGGCCAGTAATTGCGGTGCCGACTGCGGCCAGTCGAACCGACCAAAAGCGCCAGCATTCGCGCCAATTTTCGATAAGTTCGGGCTTCTTCATTTGTCGGCCTTTTTGTCTATCTTGTCTTCGATGCGGTCAAGTTTGGCGAAAATCGCCATTATGTCGCGGTTCATATCGTCGCGCTTGACGTACTGTCCGGCTACAAGAACTTCGATATTGCCGACTTTATCGGCCAACTTTGAATCTTGCGCTTGAAGTTCTTTAAGTGACTGCCACATAACGCGCATCCACCAACCGCCCAACGCGCCGATAATTGCGACAGCTACGTTAAAAAATTGTTGTTCGTTCATTCACAAGCCCCGGCCCCGAAATGTATTTGGCCGAAGATTAGCACGGATTAGCACAAATTGACAAGAAAGGCAAAAGAAAACCCCGGCACAATGGCCGGGGTTTCCGTTGAAGCGTAGGCGTAGGGCGGGCCGTAGCCCGCGCCGTTGCTTACTTGGTGCGCCAGACGCGCGCGCCGCCTTCGACCGAACGAACAACGAACTTGCGGGTTTCGACCATGACGGGCACGGTTTCGCCCTTCTTGTTGGTCTTGGTCGCGCCGTCTTCGGAAGGCACGGCGAAACGGGCGGTTGCGCTGGAAACGGTCGAAGCAAGCGACTTCGCGGCGTTCGGCTTTTCTTCGCTGTTCGGAACGAAGAAGCTTTGGCCGACTTCCAGCGCGTCGAACGGGTAGACGTTGCCGCCGCGACCGCGACCGCTGCCGGTCGGCATGGGTACGTTGTCTTCGATGGCGAAGGAAGTAGCGACCGGGGCGGAAGCTGCGGCGGTGCCGGTTTCGGTGTTCTGGTTCATTTCGTCGATTCCTTTTTGGGTTGCGCGGGTTGCGATTTCGCCCGCTTCGTTGGTCATTGCCGGGTTGATTTCCACCATACCGGCTTCGACAAGCGGGCCATGTACGGCAGGCGAAGTATACAGACCATTCGGCCCGGCTGCAACAATTTCGGCAAGGCCGATAACCGGGGCGGCGGTGTTCTTCTTCGCGGTCGATTTCTTGGTAGCCATTTTGTGTAACTCCTTAACGTTAAGGTTATGTCGCGTTGTTGCGACGGGTTGATTTTACGCCGACCGTTCGTTGTGTCAAGCGGTCAACGCAAAATTTCTTCGATTTCTGCGATGCGTTCGGGCGTGCATTCAGAATCGTAAATTTTGTCGTAATCCGGCCAAACGCCGTTCGCTACGTTGTCACAATACAACAGGTGCGCGCGGGCTTCGTCTTCGAAGTCCATTTGCCCGGCCATACCAAGCAACGCGACGAAGGCGACGATTCCAGCGATAACAAGAAGATTGCGTTTCATTGTGGGCACCTTTGTTCGTTTCGATGGTTGAAGCTTACGACGGCTTCGAACCTTTGTCAAGCGAATTTGCGACAGATTCGTAACCGACTTGCGCGATACGTTGCGCCATTAGCGCGGCGTTCTGCGCTTCGATTAACGACGACAACAGCTTATCAAGTTCGCCCGCCTTTGGCAAGCGTTCGATAACTTCGATTTGCGCTTGAAGGTATGCGTATTGCATCGAAAGGGCTTGGTACATTGTCGGCGCTGCGGCAAGCAAGTTATACAACGCCGGGTCAACGGTAACACGCGGCCCGAATGCGACGAAGCTTCCGGCTTGGTTGAACGGGTCGGCCTTCGGTGCGCCGATATAGTTTTGCGTCGTCGGGTCTTGATAGAACAACAAGCCTTCGATTTGCGAATGGTCTAGCGGTTTCATGTTCGTTAATCCATTGTAAACAGGCATTCGACGCCCGCTTGGTTAAAGATGCGTTCGGCTTCGTCGGCAGACGCGCGCCAGTCTGGCGATATATGCCCACAATAAGCGACGACGCGACGGATACCGGCCCGAACAATGCGGTCGGCACAAATGGCGCACGGAAACAGCGGCGAAACGTACAGCGTACACGCGGACAAGTCTTCGCCCGGCGCAGCCTGCCGAATTGCGTTGTCTTCGGCATGAATTACGACCGCGTGTTGTTCGTCGCGCGTCATGTTCAGAAAAACGGCGTCGTCGAAGCCGCGCGGCGGGCCGTTGTACCCAAGCGACGCAATCGACCGATTCGGGCGCACGATAGCCGCGCCGATGCGCTTACGCGGCCCTTTCGACCATCCGGCGACGTGTTCGGCCAGTTCAATAAATCGCGCGTCCCATTTGGACAGGGCTTCGCGCGGTGCGTAGATTATCGACACTTGCCCCGCCATTCGCGTTCGCCTGCAAGAATCTTGCCGCGCGTTTCGGCGCGTGCGCGATTTACCATCGCTTGTTCGATGGCCTGTTTAATGCGACGTTGCATAATGCGGCGGCGCTTAATCTGGCCGACCTTCAAATAAACGGCGACGGCCAATGCGGCAAGTCCAATCGTCATAAAAAGCGGGTCAATGTTCATAACAAGTTCCGTCCTATCGGTAGCGATTGAATTAAGCTTTCGTACTCCTTGCGCTTATCTTCGTACAACCTTCGTTCGTTGTCAAGCTTCTTTTTCCACTTTCGCCAAAAATACGCAGAAACGGCGGTTTCTGTCACACTTACGACAATTAAAACAATTTCAAGGGTCGAAAGTTCCATTATTCGTAACCCGGCATAACTTCGTTCGGGTTGCCGCCTGCGGCCTTGAAGCCTTGGCAGTATCGGAACGCCTGTACGGCGTCCATTGTGCCGCCGCAGTTCGAACAAGTGAACTTTTGTCCGAACGTGTACGGCGGGTCGCCAATTTCGAAGCGATGGCGGGCGCAACCGTCAATCTTCGCCCGGTTGGCCTTGACGGCTTCGAACATTTCGCGCGCTTCGTCCTTATTCATCTTCGACCGCCCTTAACGACAAGTCGCCTTTGAAGTTTACGACGCCGTGTCCCAAGTCTTGCACGATGAAACCGCCCGACACGTATTCGAATTCGCCGCTTTGCAGCATTTCGCCCGCATGGTACAGCGCGTCGCCCATGCGGGCCGCCTGCGCGGGCGACAGGGCCGTAACGGTCGCGGACGGGGCGTCGGGGCCATTGGCCCGGAACAGGGCCGCCAGCATGAACCCAAGAACAACGCCGACGGACAGGGCCGCCCAAACGATAAGCCAAGACATTTTCGTTACTCCTTCGTTAATAGTAATCGTAATCCGGTTCGTAATCGCGTTCGATTTCGGATTGATTGTAATTGTATTCGCCGTCGCCAGCTTCGTAAAGCTTGTCGGCGATTGCGTCCAACCCTTTTGGAAGTTCTTTGTAATCGACTTCTTCGCCGTCGATAAAGTACGTCGGTTCGCCTGCGTCGGATTCGTCCGGGTAACAATCTTCCCAAGGGCCGGAATAGCGACCGGGCGTAACCGACAAGACGTATTCGCACGACAGAACGCGCCCGTCTTGCATTTCGAATTCTGTTGTTACGTTATAAGCTGGCATGGTCGTTACTCCTTGGTTCGTTCAACTTACGAAGAAGTGTACGACAGCTTCGAAGCTACGTCAAGCCTTTTTTGCAAGTTGCAGCAACGCCGAAGCCGACGACCGTTTGCCGACGCATACGTTACGCGGCGTGCATTCGCGGTACAGCAGCCAATAACCCGGCTTCGTTACGACGAAACAGCGTTTCGAACGCGCAATGCTGCGGGCTTCGTCTATCAATTCTTCGTCGGTCTTTTTCATTGTTCGCCCCTTATCAAGTGCGGTTGATACGGCGGCAACTTCGACGCGCGATACAGCTTGCCGCCTTCGACGTAATACCGTTCGCCATAGCAAACGGACAAATGCCCGGCGATGCGGTCAAGGGGCCAGCCCACAAGGGCCAGCGCCGCCGCTTTCAACCGGGCGCGGGTAAGTTCGCAGGCAAGGCACGAAAGCCCCATTACGAACCCCATTCGATATAGGAACGAAGGTACGACGCCGCTTGTTCCCAATCATAGCAGACGGCCCAACCATAGCCGACGCGCTTTGCGTATTCGCCGAAGCTTCGTTGTTCGTCCGATACGCCGCCCTTTGCGGTTTCCGACTTCGGGCGTTCGGTTGGCTTCTTCATTTCGATATAAAGACCGGCCCATTTCATCATCATTATTTGCGGGTCGCTTGGGCACGGTTCGTAAACAGGCCAAGGCAAGAACGTATCGGCTACGCCCTGCCGCACGCCTTCGGCCTTCAACTGCGCGCCGCGTATCTTGCGGGACTTGTCGTCGTCGCCGCGACTGCCGCCGTTCGGTATGGCGTGGAACCATTCAAGGGCGGGCACCTTCGGCGGTGCGTCCGGGTCGCGCTTCGGTAGCTTGCCGGTCTTCGACCATTCGTCGGCAACGTCGAAGCCGTGCAAGTATGCGACGGCAGCATAGGCAAAAAGCGCCGTTTGGTGCGCGTGTTCGGTGCCAGACTTGGCAAGGGTTGCGGGCGTCATGCGATGCCCCTTCGGTCACGACAGCGACCGCAGCTTTCGACGACTTCGCCCGTTCGCGGGTCGGTCACTTCGACAACGCGCGCGAAGTGTTCGCCGCAAAAATCACATTCGCCCGGACGGCCTGCGGGTATCGCTGCGGCCTTTCGGCAAAGTTCGCCGACCGTAAAGCTTACTTCGTTTTCTATTCGGTCGGCTGTTTGGTCTACTTCGTCCGCCATGTTCTTTCGTTCCCTATGATAGAAAGAAGCCCCGACTATACAACAGCCGGGGCGCTTTGGTTAGTGTTTCGTCGCGGCCCCGCCTTCGCGTTCGGCCATTACACGCGCTACGGCCTGTTCTGGCGTTTCGCCTTCGCGCAGTTCGACGCGGATTGTTTCGACCTTGACGCCGCGCCCAAGGGCGGCCAACAGCAGGGCCAACAGGGCGTCGGGCAGTTCGCCCCGGTCGTTCAGCAAGTCGGCGGCGTTCTGCAAGCGTTCGACGTGTTCCGGCTGGAACGTTTCGGGCTTGGCTTCGTGTACTTCCTGCACGACTTCCAGAACATCGCCCAAGGCTTCGGCCAGCTTTTCGACCAAGCCAAGGATTTTGGCGCGGTCTTCTTTGTTCGGGCCGGAAGCTTCGACGGCCTGTTTAATGTCGCATACGATGCACATTGTTATAACTCCTTCAAAAATGCCGGGTTGCGCCCGGCGCGCTGTTAATTAGGCGTCGAATTCGTCAACTTCGGCAGTTGCGACCGGGTTAAAGCCGCCTGCGTAAACGTTGGCTTGAATGCGACCGTCGCGCCATGCAAAAACCGACACTTCGAAGCCGCCGACCTTGACCGACTGCGAAACGCCTTTAAGCATTTCGGCGCGGGCTTCAACGTTGCGCCATACTTGGCGGAAGGCGTCAAAAATTGCGTTCATTGCTTGGCCTTCGGTAATTGCTGCGGGGCGCTTGATTTGTACGTTTTGCATTTCGGCGGTTCCTTGTGTTCGTTGGTATGGGTATATAGTACGACGCCTTCGACGCTTCGTCAATACCTGCGAACAACTTTTTTTTCAGCCTTTGCGGTAACGAAGTTGTTTCGTCATTTCGCGCAGCCTTTGGACGCTTACGCCGCCGCTACTTTCGACCCGAATAAAGCCGCTTTCGCGGTCATACGTGAACGACAGCGGGCGAACGCCGTAAACGGCCTTATACGCTTCGGCGTAGTCGTTGAACGCCTGTTGAACGGCCTTCGGCACGCTTCCAGCCTTGCGGCGTTGCTTCGGCACTTTATGGCCGGTTTCGATTTCGTACATTCTTCGCCCCTTCTTCAATGATTACGACGGCTTGATAGCCCGTCCGGGTTGGTTGGATGGCAAAGGCGTTCGGATACTGCGCGCGAAGGCCAAGGTACGACGACCCATACACGCGAACCATTTTGCCCACATTGGGCCGCGCGTCGCCGTTCATTTAAGCCGCGCCACTTCGACGCACTTGTATTCGTCGTGAACGAAAACGCGATACTTCCGGTTAAGTCGCTTGCCGTATGAACTGGCCGACGAACGAAGCGACGCAAGCGTTCCGGGGTTCGTATCTGCAAACGGTATCGCGAACGATTCGCCGACTTGCAACGAACGAAACGGATATTTCGCGTTGTCTTCGTCCGGCGTGCGTTCCGGTTGATTGTCCGTCGAGACTTCGCACAAGGCAAGCGCCTTCGGCGACGACGGTAAAATTTGAACCTTCTTCGTTTCTTCGGTCATTTCTTTAACTCCTTCGCAGTCGATACAAGCCCGGTTGACTTCAAGCAATACGGACAAATTTTCATGTTCGGCGCTACTTCGCGCAAACACTGGCCGCAGTTCGCAGGCTTCGGAATAAAGCCCTTCGGTCGGCCCTTCTTCGTCGTTGGTTTCGGCATGGCAAGCCCCTTAATCAATAGTGCAAGCCTAGCTTACTTTTTATCAAGTGTCAACAATTAATCAATTGATAAAGCATTATACGGATTGAACGGGTCGTATAGCTGCTAAGTCCTTGAAAATAAAGGAAATATAATAATATAATACAATATAATAGTGAAAATATTACTTTTAATCAATAGTGACTTTTAATAAAGAGTGCGCCCCGGTACAGGTGGAACGGCGTTAAACGTTATACTTGCTATAAATCCGTCGAAAGCCTTATGTATCAAGGGTTTAAGCGTTATGACGGGCCATTATACGACCCGTCGGCTATTATACGCGAAGACCCTTCGAAGCATTGGGCGAAGGTTGTTCAATGCTAATAACTTCGAAGCTATCGAAGAACGAAGCAGCGGGCGAAACAACCAACGCAAGCAACGCAACGCAGGTAAGGGCGCGCATCGTTGCCCGGAATGCCTTTCGAAATTCGCCGTTGCAGAACAGGTAATAAGCGGCTTCGAATTGGGAAGCGGCCAAGCGCGCAAGGGCCAACCCAAGCGCGACGCCAAATGCGATAAAATATGCGGTCATTTGTTCAAACTCCTTTGTCTGTTCAAGTTGTTTACGAATGCGTGCGCTTGATAGTACGACGCCCCGGTTCCGCGCTTCCAAGGCGACACGCGCCACCATCCGGCGATTAGGGCAATGTGCGGCTTACCGGGCGTCGGTTCGCGCATGGTTGCGTTTGTGAAGGGCTGTCGGGTCATGGCTGCGGCTTCCGTTGATTGTGGGCAGGCTGCGCGGCCCCTAGCGCGTGCCAAGGGCCGGGGCGGCTTACGCGGTGCGCTGTTGGGCTTTCAGGTAACGAACGGCCTTCTTGGCGTCTGCGACGGCTTGGGCGCGGCTGGCGCGCGTATAGCTGGCATGTACGACGGTCGGCGCGTTATGGTCGAAGCTGTACGCGGTAGCGGTAAAGGTGCCGTCGTCGTTCTTCTTGCTGTTCCAGCTTACGACCCGTTGAATGTTGTTAAGTGCGTTCATGTTCGTTAGTCCTTCGTTGTTTGCTTCGATGGTTCAAATATACGATACCTTCGAAGCTACGTCAACAGGTACGACGAACTTTTTTACAGGCACGAAAAAGCCGCCCGAAGGCGGCCCGTTCTGCCCACACTGGCGGGCGCGCGTTACAGGCCGAAAACGCCCGGATGCGCGACCATGTATGCAACGGCGCTTGTTCCGTAATCCTTCGCCAGTGTGGCCCGGCTTACTTCCTGCAAATCGCCGCGTTCGCAAAGGGTCTTCAAGGCGCGCTTGATTGCCCCGCTTGCGCCGATGCGGTCTTTACGAAAGACGGCAACAGCGGCAAGCCTGCGTTGAACGTAGCTGTACGGAACAATTCGGTTCGAATGAAGGTTGGACATTCCTTCGCCTGCGTACTTCGCAACGTCCGGCCAAGGTGAAACGACGAAATCTTTAACGGTTGCAATAACCTTCGCAAGCTGTTTCGTTTCGTCGTTGTCTATACCAATTTCGCCAGCATCGAACCGGGCAAGCAAGTTTCGAACGTCGGCGACGACAAGGTTAATCGCCCAAGACGCAACGTCGGCGGTAATGGTTGGGTCGTAAGGGTTGCAGCCAACGGCGATAATTCCGGCCAGCTTTAACGCCTTTACGTGCGCCCGGTTCCAAAGGTGCCGCCGAACTTCGCGGTCGCTTGTGTTAATGTTCGCGTCGCAATGCGCGTCGAATTGCTGGAACAGTTCGCGGGCGGTTGCGTCGGTTTGAACGTGAATCGCCTTATGTTGGCTGTTCAGCATTAGCGCATGGGCGCACAACGTCGAAAGCCTGTCGATAAGTTCGAACGAAGGTTGGGCCGACAGGTGCCCCGGATTCAACGCCGGGCGTTCGCCGTGATATTCAATCATCGTAAAACGCGGCAACAGACCTTCGGAAATCAAACCTTCGTGCAAACCTTCGTAAAACTTTTCGGGCGTCGATTCGCCAAGCAAGGTAAAGGACGGGGCCAATACTGCGGCGGTGTTCTTGTCCTTGTCTGAATAAATCGAAGGCCGAAGTACCTTGCCTTCGCCCGACTTGTTGTAAGCATCCAACAGGAAGCGACGAAGCCCGGTAAGGTGCGGCGGTGCGTTGACGCTTGCCATTTGTTGAAGATAAATGCCGAATTCGCCGACCAACGAAACGAACGACGTTGGCCCGCGCGACATATACTTAATAATCGCTTGCGACGAAGCAATTTCGCCGGGGCCGATAAAGTCCGACGCAGCGGGAACGGTTCGGATAACTTGCGCCATTAGCTTATCAATGCCGCTTGCGATGGCTTCTTTACCTGTTCCGGTCGGTGCCAACAACAGAACGTATTGATTAAGGCCAGTGCCGGAAATGTTGTACGCCCTGCCCACAATACCGGCGACCAAGCCAAGGGCACCGGCCAACGCGATTTCGGGCACCGGGCGCGGCGCTTGTGCGTAAATGTATTGCGCGATTTCTCCGACTAATCCGGGCGGCACGCTGTATACCTTCGAAGCTTCGTTAAGGTTCGGGGCCGGGGCTTTCGGATGCGGCGTCGCTTCGCTGTTCTGCGACAACGCGGCGGCCCTGTCGGCGGCTTCTTTCTTTGCTATTGCTTCGTCTAGCTTGTTGCGTAATCCGTCAACGTCAACGGGCGGCAACATGCGGTCGAAACACTTGTTCAGCATGTACGAAACGTAATCGTCGCGTTTTGCTTTGTCACGCTGCCCCAAGCCCGACGCGCGAAACATTCGCGAAATCTGCGCCCGATTCTGCGTATAAAACGCGATAATATCGACCAAGGCAAAGTCGGCTTCGGACTGCGAAGCGTACATGCCTTCCCATTTGCCCGCGTACAGTTCGGCGAACTTGTCGCCATTGGCTGCGGCGACTGCGCGGTTATAAACCTGTTCGTCGGTTTCCTTGGCTTCGGCAAGTCCGGCATAATGCGCGACGGCGACCGAACCTTGCCCCATTTGGCCCCAAAGAACGTTTAATAGTTCGTTGCAATCGTTAATCGGTGCGTTGCGGTAAATATCGCCGGTCATTGTCATATAACGAAGCGAAGAATAAACTTCGATAAACGAACGACGGCGGCCCGACGGAATCGCGCCCTTGACGATGATATGCAACCCCGAACCGGAAGGCGACCGTTCGGCGTAGCTGTTGAATTCGTTAAAAATCTTTATTTGGCGGTCAAGCGCCGTTTGGTCGCCTTTTGTGTCGTCAAGGTCGATAAACGAATACGGGTCGTTTTCAGTCAATACGAAACCGATTCCGGCATACCAACCGGACGACATAGCGTTAACGCATTCGTCGAACCCGGCCCAAGTGTTCGGGTCGGTTACGCTGGCAAGGTGCCCGGTTTTTGCTGAATACGGAACCTTCGTCGGTTTCTTTGAATCCGTGTCTTCGTATCGCCAAACGACCCATTGCGGGTAAATCCGCATTTCGTGCGGAATGTTGTTAAAGTCCATTCTTTGCCAACCCTTTGTCAATCTTGTTATAAGTCGTCGCCGTTATGTTCGGCGCAGAATTGGCAAGCAAAAGCTTTCTTATAAGTTCGTGCGAAACGTCGCATTGCGCGGCCAG
>JACYYJ010123113.1_pt1 | contig 42438 bp, 49 predicted proteins | sample 8236861 | NCBI WGS metagenome assembly JACYYJ01 (sample SAMN14103086, study PRJNA606662) | landfill metagenome | isolation source: landfill solid waste | place: India:New Delhi, Okhla landfill site | collected 2017-11-05
GCAAAGGAAAAAAACCTAAAAATTTGATTTTCTGACTTTTGGCCTTTGCTGGATTTCCCGCTACTGCAAAAATCCCACGTTGTGCCCCGCCGAGGACCTGTGGGGATTTGGCAGCTGCCAAGCAAAAAAAAAGGATATACGAATGGGGGGGTAGGGGGCGGGAGCTGCCCCCCGTTGGCCTCGGATCAATATCCGATGTAGGGGGGCAGGGTTGAGAATGGATCGGTGACAGTGCCGGTCAAACAGTNNGTCTGCCGCATCACTTAGGTGGGTGGCTTCCTCTTGTGGGATGAGGGCATTGCCCTCGCTCTTCTTATTCTTCTCTATACCTTTGCGCCCTTCCTTAGCAGGGGCATTCTGCATAGAGACAAAGGTTTCATTACAGTTGTCCAGGTTAAACTCTACCAAGGGCAGGGCTGGATCAACAGGCTTGCCCTGCTTATGGTTAGAGGTGTTCTGTAGTATCTTGGCCCATAGCAGATAGCGCTCCATCTGCGTGAGAGGAACAGGCTCGTTGCTTAGGTGTACCACCCAGCCACGCTTCTCTAGGATCTTAGAGAACTGCTCCGCATAGGTAAGCTTACTATTAGCCAGGGTAACGTTGCCATCATGGCCATAAGACATAAACACCTCTTTCTTATTGTGGTACTGGTAGTAGTCGCAAAAGTCATTAGCCAGCTTGTCCAGTATATCCCCCTTCACATAGAGGTTCTTTAAAAAACGCACAGTATTGATGGTGGTGAGATATTGTGTCACCACAAGGCTGTTAATATGCGATCCCCAATCCACCCCTATCCTGAGAGGCTGGCCGGAAACGAGATCCGAATCCATCCGACAATCTGGCTTTTTGAGAGCATCAGAATCGAGGGGCAAAGCGCCAATAAATCCCTGGTCGAACTTATTGCTATATCCATGGTCCCGCCGATTGAGCGCAAAATAAAAACCCGCCTCAATCCCTTCCGGAAACCAATTCAACATTTCCACCATAAAAATAAAGTCCATCAAGGTCCTGCGCATCTCCTTGATGTATGCCCAGCCGACATTTTCGATATTGTCGAAAACATCCGCCTCCATGTACAAAAACCCATTTTTGTTCTTGTACCACTTCAATTTTCGCTTGAGCGCCAGAATCTCATCCCACAAAACACCCAATCGGGCCTTATCCGGACAATCCACCAGTTCCAGCTCCTTCTCTACGATCTGTTGGCGGATGCCTCGGAAATTATACCCTTCATCCTCGTAGTACTTCCCGCCGTCGAGCATCCACTTAAACTCATGCCCATAACCCATCGAAGAAAAGAAGAAACTGCCATGGTGAAATGGAATATGCTTAAAATACCGCAAATTCCCCCGATTTGTAGGAACCACCTCGGAATCCATCTTTTCCTTGTTAATTTCCAAAGCCTCATCGCCCAGGTAGCCGTCTATCGAAAGCCCCCGGATCGTAGATCCGCCCCCATCCAGCGACACCAAATGAAAAAAAGTACCGTTCCTGAAAATGATACAATGGTCGTAATCGAGGGGAGGCGAAAAAGGAGAGTCAAAGCGCAAGGTTTTAGGCTGCTTCTTCCTTACAAAAAAATCCTTATCCTGCTTGTATCCGAATACCGTCTCCAAGGTCGCTATCGTCGTGGGCAGCGTCCGGGTGAGCAGCTGCTTGTAGGATTTGCCCACAATCGCCCAGCTGGATCTCGGCATCCACTTGACAATCATGTGCAGGAGCCAAGCGATCAGGAAGGATTTACCCGTTCCCCTGGACCAGATGTTTTTGGCAGACGCAGGCTTAATGATTTGGAAAAGTTGCTGCGGCTTGTTAAAGACCGTTTGTTTGGCCTGCATTATTCGTTCGTGTTTTTAGAGTCTTCGACAATTTGCAGGAAGTCCGCACTGCTCACTTCCTTAGCCTGTACCGCTTCGATCACGTCGGCAGCGATATCAGCCGGCAGTTCCTCATAGTCGTCAAGGTCTATCGTGCGCGGCTTGCCTTCCCCGGTGTGAATGATCAGCACAAATCGGGAAGTGGGCGAATCCGTATCTCCGATATCGGCAATCGCATGCAGGTCTTTTCTGATCTCCCTCATTTCAGAAATAGCCCGGTTCATCTCCTTCACATTCTTCTGGCCGGCCGCCAGCTGGAAGGTCTTCATGGCATACTCCGATAGCAAGACCAGCGAGGCATGATAAGGAACCTCATTCAAATTGCCCCAGATCCGGGTGGCATTCTTGAGATCATACCAGGCAGTCCGCTCGGAGATGGATTCAATCTCCGGATCCTCCTGGCACATCTTGACGTGTGCGGCTACGGCCTGCGAGGGGGAATGGTAGTTCAGGAGCAAATTCCAGATCTTCAGCCATCGGCGCATGATCTTCTCGTCGCCTTTGTGCAGCTCGGATTTGTCTATCTTGGAGATCATAAAAGCCGCAATCCGGTCCTCCGGCGTGTCCAGCTTGATTTCTATCTTTCCCCTATTCTCAGGAAACAGGCTCATAGTTCATGGTTTTAAGTCTTTCCTCGATAACGGCATTCTGTCGCTCCCGCCGCTTCACCTCTCCCTGCTTGTTTTCCGTCTTTCGGTTTTTGGCGATGTAGGCGATATTGTTGTTTATCTGCATGTGCAGCTCCCAAGCATTATTGGGCAGATCGGACTCTGGCTCGGCATTTTCCGCTTGCTCTTTGGGCAGCTCGCCATGGTCGTAGTACCGGTCCAGCTTGGCGCCTATACCGAGGATGACGCTGGCAATCTTGTGCCGGTCGCTGGTGGATCGGGTGTGGTGTAGCGTCTGATGCAGCTGGCTCCTTCGCCTGATTAGATGGAGCACCTCGGGCGGAGTACCCGCTTGTGGGGGCTGCTCAGTCGTGGTGTCAGGAGGTGAAAGCTCCTCCAAGGCCTTAACCAGTCTGCCGTGGGTAAATGATGTCTCTGGTAATGCAAAGAGCGACAGCAAAGCACCGTCACTCCCATATTTCCGATAAAGGTCAACTCCCTGATGATAATCCTGATCTCCATTCAGCCAATCCTTAATTTCTAACATAGCACTTCCTGCAGCTTATCGAAATACAACTGACGCAGTTCCTTCTTGATGTATGGCTCTACGTACTTTTTCACACCTTCGACCCCATTACTGTCAAAGGCCCGCTTCATCCTTCGGAAGTGGTTTTTGTCCCTTTCCATTAACTGGCTTCCACGAAAAGCCATACTATTATATAAGTACTTTTCATCTGGCAACTGTCTGGCAATAGCCAACAGGTTTTGGGTTATTCGTTTGGTTCTTTTCATATCCCAAACCTACCACCCGGCAACTGCCTATTAGAGGACACAAAAAATCCTGCCCCATCAGGGCAGGATTTAGACAACTACTATAAACCCAAAATAACCTATTCAGACTTTTTCGGTACCGCCGGTGCTTTCGATTTCTCGACCAGGTACTTGCCGTTCTTGGCGAGCTTGTCAGCCTGCTCCATGTTCAGTTTGGTCAGGTCGTAGCGACCAGCGATCGACTTCGGATTGTTAATGATCACCACCGTAGGGGTCACCGTACAATCATATTTCTTGGCTACCTCTGCGGGCAGCTGTGGTTTTTGCTTTGCCATAGTCTTATGGTACAGGATCTGGGGCCGCTTCTGCCGCTGGATACAGGGTCACGTCACCTTCATAGAAGTAAGGCTTCCCGTAGTTGGAGATCGTGGCAGTTACGCCCTGATATCCACCATCCACTCTACCGGATCCGAAGGAATACATAATCTCGCATTCCAATCCGTCTTCACCCAGCTGGATATATTCTCCGGCTAGTGTCCTGATTAAGATGATATAATCACCCGATTTTCTGGTCTGGAAGAATTCGACCACCTCTGCTGTCAATCCCGGATGCTGGGCCACCAACGAGGGATTGTTGGTTCGGGATTCCCTTTCCCCTACCATCTCGGCGGTAAGCTCCGCCGTGGCTAGGGTAGTATGGAACGGAACGAATCCACGCCCCTCCTTAAAGGTGTGCGTCTCCGTGATCCTCAGCGTATCTCCCGGATTGGTGAATGGAGGTGCGGGGGCTTTCAGCCCGTCCATGTCCACAAACCAATCCCGCTCAGCGATGAAGACATTCTTCATCAAGCCGGGAGCATTGTCCCTGACCTTGTTTTTCTTTAGTGATTCAAAACCCATTACTTGCCTCCTTTCTTTTTAAGTGGGATCAATGCCGCAGATTCCTTTTTAATCAGGTCTTCGGCCAGCTCCTGATTGGATTCCAGAACTTCTCTGTTTACGTCCATGACGCGGCCGTTGAAGTTGTGTGTGAATTTTGCAAAGCGCAAAGCATATTGCTCCTTGCCCACCTTGATCACTGGTCGCTTTTGGTTGGAAGCCGCGGCTTCGTCCTTCTCTGCGATAGCCTCATTCAGCCCTTTGATCAGCTCGTCTTTGCCGGCTGATTCTTCTGTGGCTTTTTTCAGCTCATCCTGTGCCTTCTTCAGGTCATCGGACAGCTTCTTATTTTCATCCTGGAGGGATTTGATCTCTTCAGGAGTGAGTTCTTTCTTCTCTGCCATTTTGTGGTTAGATTTTATAAATGGAAAATAGGAGCCCTGTCACAGGCTCCTTTATTTTTTTACGGTCCTGGGTCTGGATCGACAGGATTGAGGTCACGGTCATTGGTGAACACGATCTCAGGGATCACATACCCAACACCAGACCACCAGTCAGAATACATCTTTACCAGACGGTCCACATTCTCCACCCTGACGGCATTTCTGTTTTGGCTCTTCTTCACCAAGTGGATGGCATTGTTCTTAGGCGTCGCCCAGATTTTCTCCGATCCGTTATGCGATGGCGCACCGATCAGCGTCAGATTGGTCATTTCCACAGAGGATTTGGTGTTGTCTCTGTAGTTGACATTTCTGCCATACTTACGCTCATAGCCACGGTCAAACCGTCTCCTTAGCGTTTCGGACATGACCACCTGCATGGGCTGGCTCCAATACTTGGTTGGCAAGCTGTCAGCAAAGCCTTCCATATAATCGACAAATTCAGCCGGGTCAGTCGGCACTACACCGGTGACGATCGGAGAGATCCTTCCCGCATCTATAAAATCATTGATGATTTTCTTGATACCGTTCATGGCGGTACCGGCAGCACCGGCAGTGCCGGGAGTAGGCGGCACATACACACCATCGAAGATCTCATTCATTTCATAATCCTGCTTAGCCTGGGGGATAAGTTCGGATTCGATGAACCAGCGGATAAAAGGCCATTCCTTCCTATTCAGACTGTTGTCAGCCAAAAAGCCCAACCAAGTCGCCTCGATATCATCGGGGTACTCTTCGTGGTCGATCTTCATCTTGTAGTTTTGGATCGCTACAGGGACAAAGGTCAAGGTGCCAATCGGCGTCCAGTTTTTCTGGAAGGGCTGCAATACCCTGGTCATCCGGGTTTCAGAGGCACGCCACAGCGTATCATCCGTCACCACGGTAGTAAAGGCCTGCTCGGTTGTGCTTCGCTCATTGAGCTGCTTGACCAGCCGCGACATATTGGCGTCCGACTTGATGTAGTAGGCGCCAAACTCAGCAATTATTTGAGATACATCCATCTTAAATGTTGGTGGTTTAGTTGAACAATGGATTTCCGTCGAGCGCCCTGTTGTGCGGAAGCGCGGCTATTTCGGCAGCGATTGCATCTTCTTCGCTCAGCTCTGCATTTCCCCCTTCGGGCTTATCTTTCTGAGGCGGCACATGGGTGGCTCCGGCTTGCTTGCCGTATTTCTCTGCATCGGCCTTGTACTGGTCCCTCTCGGCCTCGGCAGTAGTCAGGGCATCGGTTTTGGCCTTCAGGTCGGCTTTCAGCTGGGCGATTTCCTCATCACGGGCAGTGATGGTCTGGTTGGCGGTTTCGAGGCTGGCATTGAGCGCTTCGAGGCGTTCCTCTGTCACCAGCGGTGCCTCTTCCTCGGATTTGACGCTGGCAAATCCTATCGCCGCTAGGATCGCCGTAAAAGCGGATTTGAATTTCATTTGCTGTGAATTATGGTTGGAATTAGAATTGGATTGCGTGTCTTGCGCATCGCCATTGGCGATGGACTGCAGGTGATCTACAGCTTCTTGGATATTTCCGATATGGTCGATCAGGCCAAGCTCCATGGCTTTATCAGCCATGTAGGTCTGCCCGGTAAATACTTCTTCCGAGGTGATCTTATCACCCCGGCTTTCTTTCACGGCATTATGAAAGACTTCATTGAATGGATCCAGCAGCTGATCGGTGATGGACTTGTACTTTCCGTCTAGGGCGTCGTGAAAATCCCTGTTCTTTTTCGTGGACTTGGTGGCATAGATTTCGTGAATCTTGATGCCCGCTTTCTCCATAGCCGGACGCATATCTGCCAGCGTGATCATGGTGCCGATGCTTCCGATAATGCTGGTGGACTTGGCCGCCCAAATTCCCTGATTGGCACCTGTAGCAATCCAGTAGGCGGCAGATGCACCTATACCATCGTCGATCAGTGCCAGCGTCGGCTTGGATGAGGATTTCATCTGCTCTACAAAAGTTTGCAGGCCGACCGCTTCCCCGCCTCCGGAATCTATCAGAAAAAGAATGGAATTGATTCGGGGGCTTCGCTCGGCTTCGCTGAGCATCTGACTGTAATAGTCCAGACCGCGAGGGCCACACATGGTGGTCTTCTTAAGGATGGGGCCCATGATAGGGATGATGGCCGTGACACCGGAAGCGGCCGCCTCACCGGATCCAAAAGTATCGGCACTGACGGCACCTTTTACGGACGGAAACTCATACGTTTCTTTTACTTCCGGAAGGTCAAGATCACCCGAAACAAGTCGAGCCACCAGAGGGAGGTATTTCTCCGCCTCGGTGGGTTCCATCATCCAAACACCCGAAAGAACTGCTCTTAATAGTTGAAAGCTCACATTACCCTTGTTTTAGTTTGTCCTGAGGCGATGCCTATAATCAGGATACTAAGGTAGATGTCGCTAATCGCAAGCTAGAGGACAGTGAAAAGTGGGGGTTAAGGGGATTCTAATTCCGGTTCAAACCCACCCTCATAAGTTTTCAGGTTTACTCCGTATTTTAGAAAGTATTGATAGTCCGCTTCGTTAAGCAGAGCGCCATCGACAATATCACCCCTACCAGCTGTGAAAGAGCCAAAACAAGTATTGGAAAGACCAGCATTAGCAGAATCAACTCCTTGAATTATTCCCACAACTCCAAATTCCAAATCTTCATATCCTGTGTGGGTCCGGTTTGCCGTGGATTTGGTTGAATCATTTTTCTGTACGGATACGAGTGTGTTTGACTCTCTTTTTACCGTATAGGATCCCATTTCATTATCATTGTTAAAATTTGATAGTCCCCCAGAATGACTAATCCTGAATCTTAAGGTACCGCTTAAAATTTGCAAAGGAATTAATATATACCCGGACATTCCGGCTACCCTCCAAGTGGACGATGTATCCCGAGATCTTAATAGGCTAATATGTAGATGATGATTTAAGGGAGACGCATTTAAAGCACTGTTCACCATCCATCCCGTGGACAAAGCAGTTGAATTATTTGAAGTACCACTATAAACTCCTTGCCATTGAGAAAACTGCAATGTCGAAGACCCTACCTCCCGTGCCTTTTTAGTGCCAGTCACAAAATCAATCTGAGCATTGTAGTAATTATTCACCCCAAACAAATAAGCAACATCATACACGCTCCCAAGATTATCCACCCCATAGGGCAGTCCGGCCGCTGCTTTCAATCCCCTCACCCAGTCGTTTATATTTAGCTGATCCACCACCTTAGGCCTCCGTCTGTAGTTTAGGATTGCCCGAGTAGTCTCAGGCTCCATCGGCGAGGCCAGAGGGATTTCCCCCAACGTACTCCTATAATACTGATTCACTCCCATCTTACAGCTGATTTTGTGTGATCGTATAGCTCACCCCGATGACCTTGCCTTCACCATTCTTGTGAGCGATCATATAGTAGTCATTGTTTACGCCCGGATCATATTCCCCTCCATCGCAGCGCTTCCACACGCCTGCTGGCATCGTCATGCTAGGCTCGCTGGCGGCATTGTGCCGGAGCTTCACCATCACGCTCGTGTCCACCCTCGTGGGATTGCCGGGGTCGCCCATCTCAGCAGGGAAGGTGATCGCCCCGGTCAGCGGCGTGACAAAGCCATACTGCCGGTTGGCATCAAATCGGACAGCTCCCGTGCTGGCGATATAGTCCCGCCCATTGTAGGAGTCCAATTTGCTTCCTATCGGTGCCGTGCCTGTCGGCAGGTCACCATACACGCCGCCCCTTACCAGCGCATCCGCTCTCACGTTGTCATGATAGGGCTCGACATACTGAAAGGTCATATTGCCGAGGTAGCTCTTCTTTCTCGCATAGAGCGCCACCTCATCTGCGGCCGTCTGCACGAGCACAAAGTCCCCATTGTCCACCCCGATATCCATCACCCGCAGCGAGGTGCGGATAGGATCCAGCTCCGTAGCTCCTGCCTTGGTCACCAAGTTCACCAGCACGATGCCGTTCATCGGGAACTGTCCAAAGGCTCCGTACTCCGAAGACCAGGAGAAAAAGCTGATTTTAAAATCATAGGATGCATTTCGCGCCACCTTCTGCTTCCAGATTGGGGCATACTTGCCTTGCTGTCCTGCCACTATCTGCGTCGATGGCGCCTTGGGATTTTCTGGCGTGGCAATATCATCGCCCAAGTTGGGACGGTAGATCGTATGGCCGAGCATGGTGCCGGGATTGGGATTTGGTACAACCGGATGCTCCGCCGCAGTGCCTGTCTGCACGATAGGCGTGGATCCATTTCCAAAGACCACGATATCAAAGCGGTTATTGGGGCTGGTAGGCTTAGCGGGTAGGGTCAGCGTGCCGCTAAATTCATATATCCCGCTCTCATGCCGCCATTTGGCACCTTGGAGCGAGGCCGTGGTCGGGCTGGTGATGGTCAGCCTGCCCGGTGAGATGATATGTGGTTCCACGATGGTACCGGGGATATCCGCCAGCGTGGCAAAGGGATTGCTCCCCGACGGGCTATCTGCACCCAATAAGGCTTCTATAATATACGTCGGCAAGCTGGTGCCACCGCCCCCTGATCCGCCCAGCGACTTCCACTTGCCATCGGACAGCTCCGTGGCGAAGTTGACCGAGGCAAAGGGCGCCGAGCCGACCACCGTCCTGTCCAGGTAGTAGAGCGTACCGTCCCGGAATACGATTTCCAGTACGTTGGGATAGACCATCGTCGCCCAAGGTGCGATCCCGCCCCCAGCAGAGGCACCGATCACCCGCCAAGTGGGATGTACCGCCCCCGTGGGGCTGATCGGCACATTACCTATATTGTCGTTGATGTTACTCACCAGCCACTGGTCCATCCAGAGTACGGGAGCCACATCCTTGGCATAGGTTTGATCTGACTTCCACAGCGCATCGTTTTGCGGATCCATAGAGCCGGCGCTCATCTGATTGACCACGGCCAATACGGCGTTCAGAATCTTCTGCACATCCGTATTGCCCATTACGCCGGGTCTTAGCTGGGTTTTGATATAATTGGTGACGTCATTCCAGGTGCTCATGGCAGGATCTTGTATTCGAGGGTAAACTCTGTTTCAATGGCAAATGTCCCCCCTGCCGGTACCGTGGCCACGAGCGATCCATTGAGATAGATCAGCACGGGGCTACCGTAGGTAGGTTCCTGTGGGGTGTTGGGATCCACTGGTATCTCCATCAGGTAGTTGATGGGCTTGGCCGTGGTCTCCCCTTTAAAGGTAAATTGGTAGGCGTTATTATCAGAAGGCAATCCGCCTGTGGACTGCTCCGTGGAGAAGGTCAGCAGCTCTCCGGGCTGGCCTACTTGGATGAGGTAGTCATTTTTGTCCTTGTAGATCAGGGCAAATCGCTCTCCGCGCATCGCCTGCAGGATGGCTTCCAGCTCGGGGCGGTACTTCTTGATGGTGCCCGTGAGGCGGGGATTGTACACCGTGCCGCCTCTTTTGTCCTGGGCGGGATTCTGAAATTCAATGGTGTACTTGGTGGCTTTGCCCAGATGCCAAAATTTCCCCTCCTGGGGGATGATCTGGCCGTTGGCATCCACATGGGAAATGTCATCCTCGTGGATAAACCAAAAGCGGTCCACACCGCCATAGTTGTCGCCGATTACGGGAAAGGTCAGATTCATGGCCAAATATTGGGAAAATACCTAACAATCTAGGGGACAGCGGGAACGGCTATAGTTTGGCTTTTTTCCAGTTGCGATAGCGGAAGTACTGTTGTTTGATCCGGTGGTACCAGTCTTGGCTTCCTTCGTCCAGCTCATACATTTCGATCCACTTCACGATCGCCGCCCGGTTGTTCATGCCCGCCATCTCGCAGGCACGCACCCAGGTGAGCGAGTGGCGGATCATCATTTCTTCGAGGTAGCGGTTAAAGAGGTGCGTCTGGTAGTCGTTCATCAGCATGCAGCCATGGTCGAGGCCGTAGGTGCGGGAGATATACACCTCCATCGTGTCCGTGCAGGATTCGATGGAGTAGTATTTTTTGGCCTTAAACTTCCGCCTCCGGAGCAGCTGATAAAGGAAGAGCCCCAGATCCTCCTTTTGATTAAGCACATAGGGGAGGGTGTAAAATTCCTGCAGGTACTTCTTCAGGTGCGGCTTGATCGGGATGCTGACTTTAAAAGAACGGTTCAAATCAAAACGTTTTGTTTCGTTGTAAAATACAAAAAGTTTTGGAATTGTACAATAGTTCCATTTTTATGCCCAGTTTGTTGCGGGCTGGGGTTTAATTCAATGGATTGGATATATTTAGTAAACCCAATCGACTGAATTTATCTGATGGATTTTTGGTGTTTCATCTACTCTCATTCTAACAGCATTGTGACATTAATAGCCTCTTTACTGGGAGTGTTTGCGGGGGCAGCAATAGAAAAATGGTCTAGGCGGGGGAGAATTATTTTATACAGGAAGGAATTAAGATTATCGCCACTCATCAAAGACAACATGGGTGGACGGCGAAATGTTTTCATTGACTATGCTGAACATCTGCATATTTCTATAAAGCTGGAAATTTTCAATTCATCAGGTGACAAAAGAATTTTAAGGGACTTTTGGCTTAGCAACTATGAGGAAGGTAAATCTTCCCTCTCTTTTTTGAGATCCAAAAAAACCAAGCCATTGATCAACTTTACTGATACACCTTTCTTAGCAATTGAACCAAAGGAAATAAAAACAGTGTATCTGAATTTTGATCCTTTTGAAGATACATCAATATTCTACGGTTCGGATTTCTTTTTAGAGTACAAAGATCATAAGAATAGGCAGCGAAAGGAGAAGCTAGAAATTATGGATCGAGAGGAGTATATAAAAAAATAGGCATGGTTAAGGAGTTTTTTGAATCAATTAAAGTAGATGTCCGGGACAAATCCCGAAATCCATTTATAGGAGCATTTATCTTGGTTTGGACGATCAGGAACTGGGAGGCTGTCTATACTTTTTTTGCCTTTGATGAAGACTTATCTAGGGAGGAAAGGATTGATATCCTAAAAGGTTACTTTGTTGACTATGGATTTTGGGAGGTTTTAGAAACTACTGGAGTTTCGCTTTTAGTTATTGTATTAAGCTATTTCCTTCTTAATGTAACAAGAGGTATTGTGAATTTTTTTGAAAAAAGAGTTACTCCGTTAATTCTAAAAAAAACTGGTTATAATGATGTAGTTCCTCTTGAAGACTACAATAATCTTTTAGATTCAACAGTGGAATTAGATAAAAAGGTAAGCGAACTTAAAAAGGAACGCGCAGAACTAAAATTAGAATTGGAAGAAATAGAAAAAAGCAAGGCTTCAGTTCAAGCTGAAATTAATTCAATATTTAATGATAAATCAAAAGATGAATTAACAGAACTGACCGATTTAAATAAAATCAGAATTAAGGCAAAGAAAATATTAGAAGCATTCTCACCGAGAGATGTTTCAGGCTTTTTAAAAGTTGTTAATGATATTAAATTTGATAGGGGAGTAAGATCTAATGAGTTTGTAGAACAAATTTCTCTCTTAGGATTAATAAAGTTTAACAAATTCCGAAACGTAGGCGCTGATATAGGAGATTTTGAGTTAACGGAATTAGGATCCACTTTATTAGACCTAATAAATGACAGACAAATTGAAGATAAACGAATAGATCTAGTATAAGTCATTTCAAACTTTTAACCATTTCCACTTTACTAACGTAGCTCCCAGCCTTACCAGTCACACCTGAGTTAACTATTTTTTCACTACACTTTCTCAATTTCTATTTCACCCCACACATTCATCAATTCAAAAAAGCACTTTGCCGTCACTCTCACGTCCATGCTCGCATGATGTGACCCTTGGATGGTCAATCGCCGAGGGTCCAGCTTGGAAGAGAAACAACAGACTGCCAGTTCCGAAAGCTTTGGATATTTCACGTCGCCCTTGGAGTTAAGTAGATAGCAGAACTTTTTGAACTTCTTCATGGTGCAGATTTTCTTTTTCGATAGCTGCGATGCCTTCAACCCTTTCCTGTAGAATTCTGCTTTCAATACCTTATGGTCATATTCCATGTTGTGGGCGATCAGGTATTTACTGTTTTTAAGATCTGCGACGAATTCACTGTACACCGGAAATGGATCCACCCCATCGGCCGCCATCTTTTCATTCGTGATTTTATGGATTCTGACCGCATCGGATGGGATATTTACTTCCTGCTTTAGGATTTCGGATCGCTCCTTGATCAGTTCCCCCTCAAAGGTAAACACTGCCCAAGCTATCTGTACCGGCCATGGCCACTCTTCGAAGTTCTTCTCACTGATATCATCAGGTGGTAATCCTGTAGTTTCCACATCGAAGAAAATAAAGAACGGCTCAGCACCTTCTGGGGCAGGATCAAAAGGAGCATTCAATATCTCATGGATCCGTTTCCTTTCAAGATTATCGCTTTCCTCCCGTGTTGGAACAGGCTCTACTGCTGGTGCCGGATTAGGTGCTTTGCTGGGCTTCTTTTTGAAAAAGTAGTAAGCAAAAAATGCAATGATTGCTAGTATAACTATTTCCATATCAGATTTTTGATTCATTAAATATACATCATTTGTTGCAATCATCCATTCTCGCCTACTATTCTTTCCTTGGGCAAATAGATCCTATTCTGGCGCACCATTTTGATCAGCCAGTCGCCGTTGGTTTGCGGGCTGACCACATGCGGCACGATGCCGCCGTCCTCGAGCTGGTGGAAGTAGAGCAGGCCCATATTGCGGACCCACTCCCCTTTCTCGTGTTTCTGCAGCTCCCGGACAGAGGATGCCAGGCGGAGCGAAAGCGTGATGTCAAGTGTTTCCATTTTTTGTTTCTGATTTTTTCCACCACACCTATTTCATGTCAAACTGTTCCAACATGTCCAACAAAAGCCAAAATCTGCCTTCACAGCCTGCAAATCGGCTTTTTCCACTTTTGGCCTGTTCCAACACTGTTTGACAGATTCTGATTGTCCAACACGTTCCAACAGAATCCAACCTGTTCCAACAAGATTTAAAGCTTCTATTCATCCAAAACCTCATTTAAACCTATTTAAACTGATATTTTTATTTTTGTTGGAACTGTTGGAACCGTTTGACAGCTTTTTAGTGGGTCGTGCGTGTGTGTTTAAGTGATTTTTAAAAAAGCGAGAGCTGATCCCGCTTCCAGTTCCTTCCATACTTCCGGTTATTGATATGGTGCGGAAGATCATGCGCCAGATGGCACCGCTGGCAGAGAGCCGCCAGATTGGAAAATCGGTTGTTCTTCTTGTCATGGTCAATATGCGCCACCGTGAGAATCACCTTACTTCCCGTCACCTGATGCGGAGCATAATTCACCGCCCCGCACCATTCGCATTTGTTCTGTGCCCTGCGGAATCGAATCAGCCTGCTGATCAGCTTCCACTTTGGATGGTATTCTGAATAGTTAATTGGCATAGATTTATTTTAAGTATTCATTGAGAAACTGTCTTCCGCTCTTACCTGGCATCATTAAGGTGTGACCAATTCTCCTCTCGGTATCCAAGTACCTTTTATATAGATCCGGCCGGAGTCTGGATGCAATCAGCAGATCACTTTTACACGCCATAATGCAGAAGCTGCACGATTTGCGTTTCATACCTTCGGCATAAGTCCAAAATGGTATTTCGCCAGCTTCGTCAATGGCCTGAAATACCCGCTCCTCAGACCAGTCATGTATGGGTAGCCAGTCATACCATTCTCGACCCGCCTTGCTGTTTCCTTCGTTCAATTTGAAAGAAGCTTTCCTAGCTCTGCCAGATGATTCCTCGGCACGAATTCCCATACAGTTCACTATGAGTTTCACTCCGGTTTCCCTACTGATTCCTCTGACCAACTTTTCTAGTGGCCCCCTTTTCAAATCACTGGTGCATTGTCGGTTTTTTGGGCTGGGCCATTGTTGCCGATGCTCGACCATTTCGAAGAATGTTTTTCTGGCGGTGCAGATTTCTAACCGATGGGAATAGAGGTATTTTTTAATGTGATCAATGGAGCCTTCCCATTCCACCTCCGGAAGATGCGAGTGGATCACGATAAGCTGATCACTTGGGATAATGGACCGTAAATAAGCAAACATGGCTTGGCTATCCTTTCCCCCGGAATGGTTGGAGAAGAATAAGGCGCCTCTAGCAATCAATTCTTGTATCTTTTCCATCCGCTTTAAAACTTCTCGACATCATCCACCTTCCCAAACTTTTCATCCAGCACCTCTTGCGCGGTAGGCTCGTCGCTATCCTCGTCGAAGCGGTCGAAGTTGTAGCCCATATCCTCCAGGTACTTATATTCAAAAGCATAGGCACTCGAGGTAAAGGACTTATTAGCCACCGTAAACCGGGTACTGCTCACCATCCCGATAAATCCCGGACTGTGTGACAGGTAGTGGGCCAGCGAGCCTTTGTCCATCCCCTTCTTCTCGCCCTGCTTGCGCAAGGCCTCCATATATTTCGGGTGTGCCGTGGCGATGCGGATATAAAAGACCTTCTTGGGAGTTTCCAGATTGCGCTCTACCGTGTTGCGGTCCAGCGTGATCTTTACCGATTTTTGGAACTGTATCTTAAAGTCCTCGCCATCCTTCAGCTCGCCCTCGCTGATGCAGTACTCGACCGCATCCCAGAACTGGTTGGTCTCCTTGGCGTTGGAGATCAGACCATTTTGGGATTTGATGTTCTTGACCATAATCTCCAGCATCTTGAGCCAGTTAAAGGGCCAAGGCAGTTCCTTTTCCAGCACCTTGTAGGTGGTGGCGATCACGGCCATATTTTTCACGATCCGCGATTCGATGCTGGTGTCGTTGTCCAGCGCCTTGATCAGCTCGGCTTCTACCCGGTCGAATGTTTGGAAATATTCCTTTTCCATCTTGCCTCGCATCCTCATCAGGGCACCGGTGATGTGGCTCAATCCTTTTTCCTGCAGCTTCTGCATGCGGGTGAGGGTTTCTTTTTCTTTGTCGGAAAAGATTGTTTGGTAATACTGCAGCAGGATGCAGCGCTTAAAGAGCGCATTGTCCGCTATCGGCAGCTCCTGCCCGGAGATATTACAGGCCGATTCCACGGGCGTGGTCGTGGTCTTATTGCTGGTGCCACCGGAGGCCGACCATTCGCCCTTCACGTGACCCGCGCCATCGTAGGCAGACTTGAGATCCTGCACCCGCTTAAATTCGATGCTGTTGTTATACTCATCGAACCACACCACCGCATTGCGGAACTGCGCGAACGTGCGGTGAAAGCCCACGGGCGTACCCGCGTTCAGCATAAAGGGCTTCCGCTCCAATCCAAACATATACTGGATCGACCAGCACATCGTGGACTTACCCGTACCGGGAGGGCCAAAGTGGAAGAGGTGCGGAAAGAACTTAAACCGGCTATACACCAGATCACGAAAGAGGCTGCTGATATAATAGGCCATCCCGATTGCCCCGTTTTCGCCGTAGGTGTCATAGAAGAGCTGCGCCCAGTCGGCAAACTTCACGTCTGGCCGCTTGACAAAGACAAACTTCTTCTCGACCTCGTACTGGTCCTTTTCGTCCTTGTAGATATTGGACATGGCAGGGATGAAAAAATACTTTTCCTCGGCCTCTTCCTCTCCCTTCTCTACCAGGTGTTTGATAATTCCGTATTCGTCCACCTTGGAGAATTTCTCATTGAACACGCCGTTGGCAAATGCATAGAATCCCTCATCCTGCCAGCCCAGCATCTTCACCTCTTCCGCATCCTTAGTATTGTCGTAGAGCTTGCGCTTGATCTTGGTAAACTGCGCCTTGCTGCCCTCAAACAGGAAGTTGCCGTGCGACTCACAAAAAACCTGAAACTCCGTCATGCTCACCAGCGCCTTGGCGGGGATATCGAGAATGTACTTCACCCCAAAAATGTTTTTGATCTCGAAGAGCCGCTTAGGGTCGGTCTTGGACTTGATCAGGTAGAGCGGCCGGATCACAAAGTTGGATATCTTGTAGAAGCCAATTTCTCTCCGATGATTATCAAAAATAGCAAACCAGATGCAGTTCTTATATTCGACATAGGAGTAGGTGAAGACTTCCTTTTTCAACTTGAATTCGTCAAAGCCCTCCTGCTCCGCCATGTCGTCCGGCCATGACACCGTCCACTCATTGGCGTCGATGCCCTCGGCTCCCTCGGCCGATTCCGAGCGGGCGGTCTTGATATAGCGGGTTTCCACGCCAGCGGCCTTGGCGATCTTGAAGAAGTCCTTCAGGCTGGCTTTGACCTGTCCCGATTTCCGGTTGAGCAGGGCAATATCAAACAGCGCATCGGCTTCCTCCCTGGATATCCCACCAGCCTCCCACACCTTGTAGGCGATCACCCTGCCCGCTTCTCCAAGGCTGGCGATGGATTCCATCAGTTCCACGGTGTTCACATCCTCCCGGGTCAGCAGATTGACCTTGCCCTCATAGATGCGGTCGGCCACCTGTGCGGCTCGCTTGATCTCCTTTTCGCTGACCTCAATCGGCTGAGGCAAGCCCTTTTCCTTGACTTCTCCGGTGTCTAGGTCGATCTCAAACTCTACACGGCAATCTACGGCCCTTCCCAGATCCTTATCCAGCTGGGCGGGATCCCGGTAGTTGTCAAAAATGATGGCATCGGCCAAGTCCCAGCCTTCTTGTGCTTCGGGGAAGAGGTTCACCGACAGGATCTCGCTCTTATCCTCCCGCATCTCGGCCAATCGGTCCAGCCATTGTATGGTTTTGGATTTTTCAAATCCGGCCTTGTCATTATCGACAAGGTTCCATATGCGGCCCTTGTAGCCATAGAAGATCTGGAACTGCTCGAAGGTCATCCCGTGATTTCCGCCCGTGGCCAGCCAGTTGTATTGGGGGAAGAAGAAAGCAGCAATCACCGCCGTTTTTTCCGACTCTACCAGGCAGGTGTCTTTGTCCTTGTCCCAGAGGTGCTCCCCGTAGAAGCAACGGAGAAACTTGTAGTAGTCCTGCCAGTCTTCGAGCCTTGCCGGATCCGTTTCAATCTTTTGGGTTTTCAGATAGGACCGGCCGACATAGTGCGGCACAAAAGCCGGTGATCCGTCTGCCTTTTCGGATTTGTCCCGCTTGCCCTCCGGTGTGTAGGCCACAAATTTGGCATTGACCGTCTCACCCTTCAAATTGGACAAAACGAAGGCGGTAAATTTCCACCTCGACCCCACACCCCATTTTGCCAAATGTTCTTTGGTCATTCCGAGCCTCTCGACCGCAAACCGGTGGAAGTTCGAAGACACATTATTTCTGATACTTTTTATCCACGTTTCGTCCGGAAAAATGACGGTTGGCGGCGGGAGTTCTTTTTTAAAGGGGGGTGTGGGGGGTTCGGGTGCATCTTTTTCCGGTACACGGTGATATCCACAGTTATTTTCACGGTCGCATCTGCCAAATTCCTCCCCCACTGGGTCCTTGGTGCCGGCATACACATAGCGGACAAAGGTCTTTTTGGTGCAGGATGGGCAGGGATATTTTTTTGACCCTGTCTCTAGGTTCCATTTGTAGTCTTTCATTGTAGTGTCTTTATCTGATCAAAAAATGGGTCGTGGTTAAGGCTTCTTGCCGGATGGCTTGAGGAAGGGCATAAAGAGAAAGATAATCCTATCGCCGATCACGGTGATGTCCTCTCCTGCCTCCCATCCCTCCATTAGGATCTTATCGAGCTGCTGGCGTAGGGCTTTGCGGTTGATAGATTTAACCATTGACCGCCTCCTTTCTATGGGTTGAAAAAAGCTGATTGGAATAATCAGATGGCTGATAATTCACCCAGAGGCACTCAGTCCGCTTTGAATCATACTCTTTTCCGTTCGATCTGCTTCCTCTAGAAAATGTGGGGACATCAATGCGAGTGAAGCCATTGCTCTCCAGAGCATCAACATACATTTCATGGTAGTATCCGGACATGATAACTTTCCCCTTGCATGAAGTGACAAAATCCAAAGTTTCCTGATGTTGCTCATTTGTCATTTCGTGTGAATAATCGTTAAATGTTACTCTTGTATCCTTCAGGTAGGGATTGTCCCAATAGAATAGCGAGTCTTTGGAATCCCACTTTTTGGCTACCACCAGACAGTCCTGATTTTCGATGATGAGGTTTTTGATCCTTTTGTGAATCAGTGGAAGGGATTCTAAGCCGTTGAAGTAGGTGCGGGCTACACTGCTCTCGTATTTGGTTCCTCCATAACTGAATGACTTATTGCCAAGTGATCCCAGAAATCCCATGGATAATGTGACATAGGTTTTTCTAGCTTTTTCGATTGGATCCGTCTCAGTGCGGAAAGTCCGCTGACAGCGTCTCCATTCCTCTCTGGAGTATGGTGTGAGGTTAAGTTTCTCTGTAAGAATTTGGACCATCTCCGGATCCCGTACCACTTCAAAAAGATTGACCAGGTTATTGTCTATATCATTATACACTTCACAGAATGAAGGTGCTTTCAGCATCATCACGCCAGCCATTCCCCCGCAGGGCTCAATATAGTGTCGGTGCACCGGAAGGATTTCAGCAATAAATTTCCCTACCTTATTGAATTTACCACCGTAGTATGGGGTAAGGGTTTTTAGCTTAGCCACCTGTTACCTCCTTCCAGTTCTGCTCGATTACCTGATCGCTCGGCCGGCCGGTCTTGGACAGCACGCGGAACTTGACGACCCATACCCAGAGATTGGCGTCCCATGAGGCTTGGCCGTTGATGGAGATCCATAGGGATTGGAAGGATGATATAGGCTCTCTCCAGTTACTTGCCCAGTGTTGGGGAAAACCTTGATAAGGAGTTTTGTTTTTTGAGCTATAGCACCTATATCTTAATTCCTGAAAAAGGTGAATAAATTGCGATTCAATCCCCTCAGCCACCGCATCGGCTTCACTGATATCCTGCACCCGCTCGACGCGAATCTCTTCGACCATCAGCCAGAGGCGACAGGCGGCCTTAGGCATGTGGATGGAGGGTTTCCATTTAATTAAGCTGTTGTTATCCCATTGTCGATCCGCTTTATACTTCGTTTTCTCCCGTTGGATAGTGCCGCCTGTTTGTTTGAAAATGCTATGGGTTTCCCTCACCCAAAGCAGATCGCCGGGCTTGCCGAAAATAGATTTTTGATAGGTCAAGCCTCCTTCTTTGTGTTTGAAACCAAATTCTATGGCTATTGGGTTAGGGTTATCTTCTTTCGAAGAATCCCAAAACCGGCACTTTTCTTTCATCGGGTTTCCATCCCGATTCCATACATCTGGGTGTTCATTTTTGGATTCTAACCCCCTAGTCCTCCGTGTCTGCGTCTTGCGGTCGGCAAGGATGCTCTGTACCATTTCGGTCTGGAAGAGTAGGGGGATTTCTTTTATAGTGGTCTTCATAGTCTGCTGGGTCTATAGGGGAGTGACTTCCTCCCACTCTTTTAGAAAATTTTGGTCTTTTTGTGATCGCGCCATCTCCATGGTTTCTTCGATCGAGTGGCGCCGGTAGGCTTCTTTGTTGCCGGGATAAGTGCGGCCCGGCACAAGGGGGAAATCCCATTGGTATCCGTTAGGATCTCCCTTGAATTTATACTGTTTCATTGGATTGGGTAGTAGTTTGTAGTAGTTCTTCGACCGTGATATTCGGGTCGCACAGGTAGCAGAACTGGGGCGTGCGTTCGACAAAAGTGATCGGCAGCTCGTGCCCACAGCCTTGACAGGTAAATAACTCATCCGGATCACCGTAACTGGCCCGTAGCGCTTCCCTGCGCTCGGCACGGGTCTTTTTCTTGCGGGTAATGAGGAGGAGGTTAAACATTCGAGGCCTCCCTCTCTTTCAGTGAGCATTCGATTTTGATATCGCCGTTGATGACCACTACATATTGATCTTTGTCGATCTGGTGGATTGCAAAAGCGTAGATCAGCGTGCCGGAAGCGTCGGCGGCCATCTGAGCGTGATAGATGATAGATCGGTACAATGCCGCTCGGGAAAGCTTGGGCAGGTAGATCTCTTCAATCCACTGCTCGAAGTGCTTCCGGAAGGTGTCGGTAAATAGATTTTCCTTTTCCATATTCTTAAAGGGTTCTACGGGGAATTTCATCAGTTTCTTGAGGGGAAATCGTCCGATGATCATGGCTTAATCTCTTGTAGTTCTACTTTGACTTTATAAGCCTCGATATTGAGGTAGGAGGCACCCGGCACATAGAACCAGTTGCCCGAATAGTGGCCGGGCTTGCCCATGGCATCCTCGAAGAGGACAAAGATCCTGTCCGGCTCGGCCTTGAGGATATGGCCCTCGGTGTATAGCCCTCTGATCTGCGGCGAGCAGGAGGAAAACAGGAGTGTAATGATAAAGCCCCAGAAAATGGCGGCTCCTCCAAATACCCCCACCATGCCCTTGCCTTCATCGCTCAGTTCCGGCATGGGGACGTTCTTTTTTCGGCTCTTGCGCAGCATCCTGATATACTGCACGACGACAGGAAGGGTAAACAGGGAGAAGATTAACAGGACGGCGATGGCCCAGCTGATAAGGAATTCCGGAGCACCGGGCGAAAGGAATTTTTGAAAATTCATGGCTGTATGAGTTTAGGAGTGGATCAGCGTTTCCTCGGTCTTCGTGACCGGCTTGACGATGATATATTCATTGATGTAATTGATAGTAATGCTCTCGATACAGCAGGCGGGCCGGCTGTAGGTAATGGAGAAGCCCAAGGGGCGACGGTAGCGGGGATTGGCGGTCCTGAATTCCTCGTCGAGGTGGATGAGGAACTGATAGAGCGAAGCCATGTCCCGGATGATCACATCGTAATAGTCCTGCTGGATCTCATTGAGGTAATCCTCTAGGTATTTCATCATCGGGTCAGCCCACTGGCCCTGCTCTGAGCGCTTCTTGGTGATGTGGAGTTTCATAATCTTATGGTCTAATTGTTCCAGATGTCCAGGACCTCCCGTGTAGATCTTCGGGCGGTGCTGCGGATGGTTCGGACGGTGCGAAGGGCCTTTTTCTTTTTCTCCGGCAGGGTGTCCAGGCTGACGGTAAGGGCTCCGGCCAGCATCGTCAGCACAAAGGCCGTGGCGATGGTAAGCTTATAGAGTAATCCGGCATTTGGCCGGAAGGTGATGGCGCCTATTCTTCCCATTTTGATTTGTCGTTTACCAGGTACCACATGCAGAGAAAGAGGAAGATCAGAAAGCCGATACCGATCGTGGCGAGCAGGGGAATCAGTCCGATAAAGAGGACGGTCCACCAGCTGAGGCCGGCAAAGAACTGGGCGCCGATCAGCTTGCCCAGCACGATCACCGCCAAGAAAGCGATGTAGTAGGTAGCGAGTAGTCGTTTTGCGGTTTTCATAAGGGGATGTGGATATTTTGGGTTTTGAGAAAGGATTCTAATTCTTCGCTGGACACCGCCTTGTCACATAGCTGGGTGTATGTCCGTTGCTCGTTTTTCAGTTCCTGCTTGGCCTTTAGCAGATCCCAGCCTATGCGACCCCTGCTTACTTGACAGAAGACCATCTTAAATCCCCTGCGCAGCCGGATGCACCGTATTGCTAATCGTTCGACTTTCGAAGCTTGGTTTTCAATTAGTGAATCAGTCATGGCTTTGTTGGATGAGGTTAAGGATCTTCTCGCGCAGCTTGGAGAAGCGGCTCTGCTCGTGTGGCAGGATAAGCAGGATCTCAGATTCGACCTGCCGGATGGCCCGTAGCTGCGTAGCCTCCGAGGTGTTGGAGACATAGTCAGCGACGGTCTTTATTTTGCTGATGGCGGCCATCTTAGCCAGGTTCACCTTGCCAGCGCTGCGGTAGGCTCGCTCCCGAGCCTTCGCAAATCGGATAAGTGTCTGTGAAACGTTCATACCTTCGCCGTTTCTGGTTCCTGTATCAGCTCGCACACGTTGCAGTCGAGAAACGCCGCTATGGCGTGCAGTTGTCCGATTTCCGGATCCCGCTTGTTGGCTACCCACTGATTCCAGGTATTAATTTTGACTCCCACGCTCTGCAGGAATTCCTCGCTCGGCCTCAGGTCGGCGATGCCTTTTTCTTTCAGGATTTTTTGGATTCTATTCATGTCGAAACTATTTGTTGTGCTTTGATTAAGACAAAGGAAAACAAATAGTTCTTACTACGCAAACTTTAAGGCGTCTTTTTTAACGAAAAGTTGCGGTTTTTTGTAAAAAATACGGTCGGTTTCCAGAACCTTTAAGGCTTCGTTTCGTGATAAACACAGACCTATTTTTGGGATATTTGTAAATAAATAGTTTTAAAAATAAAAACTTTTAGGATGCATATAGGTAACTATTTAAAATCTGTAATGGAAAGCCAGCGGTACTCGGTCACGGACATCGCCAAAATGGTAAACAAAACGGAGACTGCAGTCCGGAAGGATTTTGCAAAGAGTGAACTGCATATGAGCGTTCTAAACGCCTTTGGCAAGGCGCTGAACTTTAACGTTTACGAGGTGCTCGCCCAGAACTGGGAGGGGCAAACGGTAAGCGAGCCTACCTATCAATACCAGAAGCCTCCTTCTAAGGTGATAGAAGTTCCGAAGCAGCAATCCGATTCCATATCGATCACCTTCCAGGTAGATCCATCCAAAAAAGAGAAGCTCATAGAGCTACTCACAACCTAAAAAATTTCAACCTGATTTCAACATAGCTAGCTAACTGTCTGAACACTAAAGGTATTGCAGATTCCTGTCGAGGCTACAATAACTTTAGAAAACCCTCTAAGTACCCCAAAAATGGCATTTAGAGGTCCCTGATGCATACGGCAGAAGGGAAAAATTGACAGACTGGTTTCAACATTGTTTCAACATGGTAAATTGTAGCGCCAAAATCGTTTTCAATCCCCAGCGTGTAAGGCAGGATGGAACTGTACTGCTATATCTCCGAGTGATCGTGGGAGGGCAGAAGAAAGACATCGACCTAAAGCTGTATTGGCCGCTGGATCGATTCGACAAAAAAAATCGCAGATGCCTGCCGATATCCAAAGCCGACGAACAATATAAAGACTATAATATCCTGCTGTCAGATGCCGAAGCCAAGGCCACCGAGGTCTTTGTCCAGTACAGACTCCGCAGGGTGCCACTGTCGCTCGAAACCTTTCTGAAAGAATACCACTCCAACCTGAGCAGGGACAATTTTTTGCAATTCTTCGAAAACAAGATCCTGCAGCGCTACCGAGACGGTGAAATCTCTGAACTCACAAAAGCCAGTCATACCGGCACCCTCAACCACCTGAAAAACTGGAAAAAGGAACTGCTATTTTCCGACCTGAACGATCGAACCGCCCACCAGTTTGACAAGTACCTGTCCAAAAAAACCGGAGCCACCCGGATCAATGCCCGATGGGCACATCATAAGAATTTCCGTACCTATCTGAATCAGGCCAAAAAGGTCGAGAAGATCGAATTTGTCCATCCTTACGACTACTTCACACCCAAAACCGAGATGGGACGTTTCCAGCCGCTGACCAAGGACGAATTTTTGCAGATGTGGGAATACTACCAGGAGCCGCTTATCCATCCTACGCACCGCAATGTGCTGCGGGCTTTCCTTTTCGTGTGTGTGACGGGGATGCGACACGGGGATGTGAGGCGGGTAGATCCGGATTGGATAGACGGGGAGTTCTTCGACTTCGTACCTTATAAGACTAGGCGGTTTGGTACGAGGGTGCGGATGCCGATCACTACCGAGGCGATCAATTTGATGGCTGACGAGATCGACGAGGTGGGCAAATATCCGCTCTTCCGGTCGATCACGGAGCAGAAACAAAACCAGATCATCGACGAGATCGCCAAGTTGCTGGACATTAAGATGAAGGTCTGCTTCCAAGTCGGGCGGGAAACCTTCGCCACCTTATATATGGAACATGATGGGAAATTGGAAGTGCTGGCCAGCTTTATGGGGCACACGACTACTAAGATGTCGGAGAAATATGTGAAGATCCGGGATCTGAGGAAGAAACAGGAATCGGTAAGGATAAGCGAATTTGTGAAGCGGACATGATTCCCGTCCAACGGCTCCAACCGTTCCAACAATGCGAAAGGAGACGGCAGATCGGTCCTTACAAAAAAATAAAGTCCAACAGCGTTGGAAGCTGTTGGACTTTATTTTACCGGTTAATCCGGCTATCTTCCTCAATTTCATTTAAGACGCTGATCCCATCCAGAATATCCCGCGGGTCATTCACCACCCTTAGAACGGTGGGCCACTGCTCAAGCAGAATAATCATTCTATCAAACTTATAACCCATTTCCTCAAACTGCTGCATCATCTCGGTGATCTGCTGGCTGTCCGCTCCGGATCCAGTACCAGGTGCCGGCAACTGCGGGGCGGGGGTAGTACTTCCGCCCGAGGCAAAGGGCGTGGCCCTGCGCCGCTCAGCTTCGAGGTAGCCAATAATATTCGCATACCTGGGAGCGCGCAGCATCCAGTTGGGGGCGACCCACTCGTTGCCGGCTTCGCCAATTATTCCTAAGCTGGCAGAATTTACGGGGCCGCCCTTGGCGTAGCTGCCTACCCAGTTGGCTCCTGTACCGTCGGGCATTCGCCATGTGCCGGATCGGTCGAGGACCATATCAATCATGTTGCCGGATCCGGTCGCCCCGCCTTTGGCGTATTGCGTAGTTCGGATCTTGTTAATGGCCAAACCGGTACGGGCAACTGCCACGCCCGTCTGGATGGCTCCGGTGATGGGTCCCATGATCGGACCGAGGGTAGCGGCTCCCGCCCAGATGGATTGGATTTCCTTAATCCCCTGCATGGTGACCTGGGCGATCTCGGTTGCTTTCATGGCAGTAGCCAGAACCTTACGCCCCTTGGATTCCTCGGCCATCAGCTCAAGGCCGAGCTGCATAAATCCCTTGGCCGCCTCAAATCCCTGTTGCTGGAGCATGTGTTTGAAATCCTCTGCCCGCTGTGCCTCGGCAATCTTGCCGTCTGCTATCTCTTTGTCAATACCGAGGATGGCATTTTTTAGTTTTTGCGCCTGTAGGGTCTCGCCCAGTCCGGCAGCTTCTAGAGCGGCGAGGCGTTTTTGTAGGTATTCCTTTTGCAGAGCCAGACGGGATTCTTCCATTTCCCGTTCGGTCTGTAGGCCGGTGAGGAAGGCAGTTTGCAGCTGCTCGGCCTTGATGGCCTCTTCCTCTTCCAGATCGGTTACAATTTTTTCGAGGGCAATCTCCCGTTCCTCTTCTTCCAGTTCCTTGCGCCTTGCCTTGTATTCCGCATCCTTGGCCTCTTCCTGCATTCGGTAGTTTTCGAGCAGAGCGGCTTTTTCCTCCTCTGTGATGGCGGTATTGGCGAGAACTTCTTCCCTGAGTGTGTCCAGCGTAGCAATGGATCGCTGATGTTCTAACGTCAGCTTTGCGATCTTCTTCTCGGTGCCTTCGTCCATCAGGGCGAGCTGGATATCCTCAAGGGCTTTTTGGGCTTCGATCTCCTTCTTGGCAAAATCCTCTTGTAGCTTTTTGCGCTCCTCAGCTTCCTGTTTTAGTCGGGCTTTTCGATCTTTAGCGGCTTCCTCTTCCAGTTCGGTGAGGGTGTCGTTTTTCTCCTCTTCGACTTCGACCACCTGATCGGCACCTTCTTGGTGGGCGGCGGTAATGTCCTCGTTGGCTGTGGCGAGGGAGTTGGTGTAAGATTCCCGATAGGCATCTACGGCAGAGTTGCCCACCTCCTTGGCGGCAGTAGTCAGGCCAGCCATTCCCGCCTTGATCTTTTCGGCATCAAATGTGAAAATCCCCCAGATCAGATTCCCCACGCCTCCCAGAATATCTATCGCCGCATCCTTTATTCCGGTAAAGGCTGCTTTTACTCCCGCCCAGAGCGCGTTGATACCGGCACGGACATTCTCGTTGGTTCGGTACAGGTTCATCAGGACAGCGACCAGGGCGCCAACCATCGTGATCACGATCCCGATCGGATTGGCGGTCATAGCCGCATTGAGTACCCGCTGAGCGACGGCAGTGGCTTGGGTGGCAATGGCGCGGCCTTTTTCGGCTGCGGCATGGGCTAGGGTGCTGGCAGTGGCCTTGATATTGGCGGCGTTGAAGGTCAGAACGGCAATGCCCAAGGCGGCAAACAGCTCCCTGTTATCATCGAGGAACTTGGGCAGTTCCTTGAGGGCGATGATCATGGTGGTGAATGCCTGGATAACGGGGCGGGCTGCTTGGTTGAGAAAAGTGCCGACACCGATCTGCAGGGATTCGTAAGCCGAGGCCAAGGCCTTCATGTCTCCGTCCAGGTTGTTCGTCCGAATTGCCGCCTGCTCATAGGCAGTGTTGGTGTCAGTAACAGCATCCACAAGCGATTCGTAAGCTGGAATATTTTGCAGAATTTGAGTGCCTGCAGTTACATTTTCAACACCAAATACCCGCATCATGGCGGTAGCGTCATCGGATATCTTCGAGAGTTCGGTGAGCCTGTCCTGTAGCGGGATGGTCTTATCAGAAACGACGGTGAGGTCTACGCCAAACTTTTCCAGCTGTTCCAGGGCATTTTTGGGCAATGCCTCTATGGTCTGCATTTTCAGCAGCATGTTTCGCAAGGCCGTGCCTGCTTCGGCTCCTTTGAGGTTGCCCTCGGCAAGGAGTTCGGTGAGTGCCACGGATTCCTCGATCGATACGTTAAAGTTACGGGCGGTAAGTCCGGCTTTATCGATGGCGGCGGTCAGGTCGGGCACTTCGGCGGCTCCGGCGGTGGAGCCTGCGGCAAGGGCATTGATGATCCGGCCAGCTTCGGAGGCTTCCAGGCCAAACATGTTCATAGCCGAAGCCATCGCTTGGGCGGCTGCCGGAAGGCTCTCCCCCGAGGCTTCCGCTAAGAATACCACTTCCTTGGTGACGTCGGCAAGGACTTCCTTTTGTGCCATCAGCGCAGGTACAGCACCCCCCATGATCTGGAAGGCCTCGGCGGCTTGAGAGGCCGATAAGGTGGTGGTCTGCCCGATGAGTTCGGCCTCTCGTCGGTAAAATTCCAGTTCCTCCCCCACGGCACCGGTAAGCGCGGAGAGTGACGATAGAGAAGCTTCAAATTCCTTGGCCGAATCAGATGATCCTTTAAAAAAATTATAAACCGTGCTGGCCCCAAAGGCAATCCCCAGTCCTGCCGCAAATCCGCCCAATGTTTTGGTGGCTTTCTGCAGGGCTGTTTCCGTGCCGTACATCTCATCCTTAACATCCTTCATGTTTGCCCGGACGGTCTGGAACTGCTTGGATTTCTCTACGAATTCCGCTGAATCCTTTGGAAGCTTTTTAAGCTCATTATGCAGAATCTTAACCGCTGCGCTCATTTGGTTCATGGTCGAATTGACCTGTGATCCGTCTGCGATGATCTGTATTTTTCTTTGTTCGGTTTTGCTGGCCATGGTGCTTTCTGGAATGAAAGCATAAAAAAAGCCCGTATTACCGGGCTTTTAGAGGACAGTGGGAAGGGGATGCTCTCAGAGAGATGCGCTATGCGCTAAAGTCGTAATCATCCAAACTTCCATTAAAATCACATAGTCTATCTAGATGTGACAGTCCTAGTTCGGTTAAATACACGTATGCACCCCGTTTTTCTACGACTTTCCTTTGTTCCAAATGCCAAATGTCTGCCTGGAATTTCTTCATGATTTCATCGTTAATTCGGACATCAGATTTTTTATACTGTCGGAATGTTTCTAAAAATGCTTTGAAGTTGTTCATTATTCTTGAAGTTTGTTTACTACAAATATATATGTAAAAAATAACAATACAAAATATACATTTGCTCGACCAATATACGCCAGTATATTATTCTTAAAAATGCATAAGTATTTTTCGCTCCGCCGAGGCCAATAACATCATCATGCGCATGGTGGTGGTGTCGGGAATCTCGTAATTCATGCCATAGTCGGTCATCATCTGGATCATCTGGGCGTCGTTGAGGACCGGGGCGGAGCTGCCGATTTGGGCCCGCAATTTTTGGATTTCGGTTTTTTCTTCTGACTCTTCCATAGTTGTAGCGTTTATCAACAAAAAAAGCCCGTATTACCGGGCTTTTAGAGGACAGTGGGAAATGACATTCACAGCGCCCATTGATATTTGTACACCTTGCCTACGATAGTCCCATCCTCCCCGATGGAGTCGAGGATATTGACCGGGGCATTTTGCAGGAGGTCGGAGCTGGCGAGTGTTTTGGCTGAGGCATAGAGGTTGTCCAGCAGCTGGTTTTTTCCCTCGGTCCAACCGTCCTGATTCAGGTCACGATCGGCCTCCATGGCCATGATCATATCCCCCATCAGGTTGAGGATGTCGGAGGCTCGGGAAACTTCGAAGTTGTGGTTTTCGATATACTCCTCGAGGGCCGTCTTGACAAATTCAGCCATAGAGGAAAAACCCATTTCCTCGAATATCTTCAACTCTTCGGGAATCCGGATACTCATTGTTTTGTCGTATCTCTTCCTTTCGTTATTTTCCATATCTTTGCACTGTTATAGGCGGCGTGATTTCCGCCTGTGATTTGATTATTTGATAAGCCCCCGGAGTGATGTCCGGGGGCTGTTTTTTATTTCTCAATGTTTTCATGAACATCACCCCAAATATCCTCCGCAACCATACTCCCATTTTCATTGTAATAAACCCCGTGAAGATTACCGTTTTCGATCAATTTTTGAACATCGTCATTCAAAGAATCTTGATCGATAAATTTTATTACTTTTTCAGAATTTTGGGATTCGTGTACTGCTACTTGATTTTCCATGATCTTTTTTGTTTTGTGATTTGATTAATTTGATGTATTAAAGGTAATTACATTGTGTTACAATTGCAACACAAAGGAGAAAAAAGATTAAAAATTTTAAAAAAAAAATATCCCGACACATGGCCGGGATAAAAGTCACTTCCTTATCACCTCTATAAAGATGCCGTGCATGAGCAAATGAAGCTGCTCGACGATGTAGCGGCACTCCTTGTAGCCGTCCACATTGCCGGCATGGAGGAAGTCCACCAGCACCCGCTGAAGTTCATCGAGTTCATCGACGGTGTCCTCCAGACTGCCGAGATCGTCCAGCATATCGTAGAAGGGATCCAAGTCCACCAACGTCCCGCAGGGCAAAACCACGCAATCGCCTGACTTACTAGAGAGCATTTGCTTAATACACCCGCGAAGCAGGTACAGAACTTCGATAAAATCATCGAAAAAATAAACTTTCAGCTTGGGACCGCCCGGCCTACTGGCAATCACAGCGGCATCGGCCAGGTACTTATCTATCAGTAATATTCTGTCCAATATCACAGGCGGCGGGATGGCATCAAATAGATCTTGCAGGAAGCTTGATTTCTTTAAATCGAGTAAATTTCTATAAATTGGCATTTCTAATTAAAAACTGATCATTGTATCGGTTTGAAGCCGGGTGTTGGTAGCACCTGCCTTTTTTCGTCCTATATCAAAAAATTGCCTTACGGAGGAATCTTAAAAAAATTTCTACAACACATTTCAAAAACATTAAGAGGGGTTCGGTGCTGCTAGACTGTACGATGCACTGCACGTAAGACATGGGACTTGCACCCACTCTCCGAGACCCCAATGCCAGGGCCCGTGCAATGCATTTTTATTTTTCGTAAAGTCTAGCGCCACAAAGATGTGAAAAAATGCTTTTAGAAAAACATGATATTAATCATGTTGTAATATTCGGATCCTGATTTACTGATACTTAAAAAGCATCAAAGGTTTGCCGCCTGTGTTGGCGATACCATCTGCTATCATCTTACCCATATCCTTACTCACTACCTCACCGTAGAGTTCACCGAGGCGGTATCGCATATGGCCAATTCCTTTCTTCCATGGCTTAGGCTTTCGGCCGGAGCCTATCAATTTCCTGATGGTATTGTCCTCGAGAGACATGCCTTTGCCCACCCCCAGATGGGCAAAATCACCGTAATACTCGTAGCTCACGATCATGATGAGCTGATTTCCCTTCATCTGTGAGATGAGAGAAAAAGAAGATTCAAAATTGCCCGTCACGCCGATTTTCAGCTTGCGGAAACGTGCCAAAAACTCCTTCCGGCCGATCTTTGGGAATTCTTCGGCAAGGCCACGGATATTGATGCGGTCGTGTAGGTTCATAACTTCACGGAATACAATTTCAAATTGGTCTTGATCCGGTTCGCCTTGCCCTTGGCGGACACGGAGGCGCTGAATTCATCCACCACCCACTTGAGGTTGTCGATCATCACCTTGCGGCGGGTGCTGAGCTGTAGCAGTTCCACGAGGGTAAGCTCTACTGTCCGCTCCATATATTCGGTGTAGGACTTCCAGTCCATCCACTCGGTGTAGCAGCGCTGGATAATGCCGGTGCTGCCATCCCAACGCAGCGACATGCCGGGACGGGCATAATGCCCCTGCGGGTAATCATTGCCCATGCCGTCGCTCTTCATCCCGTCAAAAAGCATCAGGCGCAAACCTGTCCGATTATCCAAACCCAAGTCGAAGTCGGGACCGGTGCCGCCCTGCGATACATGCGGCACCGTCCAGCCACCGCCATAGGGTGACTCCTCGGAGATCATCGCCAAGGGGCTGGCCTGCGTCTCTACGGTCTGCTGGCCATTACCCACACGGCGATCCATCCAGGCGGGCGAATGCTCAAAGAGCTGGTCGGTGTCGTCCTTGCGCATCCAGAAGCGGAAGCCATCCGCAAGGTTAGGCTCCAGCTTGTAGGCGCTGTTTGCCCGGTTGTTCAGGTCGGTATAAGTCGGGTCGTTGAGCCAGTCTTTAATCTGGACGATCTCCACGTACTTGGTCACGGGATTGACCTCGTAGGTGATGCCGAAGGTGACAGCCACATCGATAAGGAAAGCACCCACGCCCACCTGCGGCACGTGCCGGTTGTAGGTGATGATATCCTCCCGAAGGTCGTAATTGTTGTAGATCACTACCCGGCGGATGTTTTCATCCTGCGCCCAGTCGCCCGTGATGCCGTGATAGCCCTGATCCTTAAAGACCCGGTCGAGGATATACAGCAGGTAGGGGAAGGGAACGAGGTTATAATCATCCCCGTCGGCAGTGGGATTGTACAAGCGGGATTCGGCCGGATTGTACAGGTTCATATAGCCGGAGTAGCCGGGATTCTTGTCCCCGTAGAAATCCGGATTCTTGACCGTGAAGAAAACATGGTTGGCCTCGGGATAGATGGCCGTGGTGTTCATATCAGCGGGAGCGGTGCCCAGATCCATGCCCACCAGGGTGCGGTTCTTGACCTTGGCCTCGATATCGCCCGCGTCGGTGTGAAAGCTGAAATTGTAGCCACCCGAGAAATCCCGCAGCTTGAAGGTGCCCACCTTCCAGAGCAGATCGCCAAAGCTGATGCGGGTATCCGGATAGGACTTCACCCGAGCGGTATTGTTGAGCAGCTTGGCAAACTGGAACACCCGATTGTTGCGGGAGCTGTCCAGGGCAGAGACATTATAGACCTTTGGTCCCCATAGCTCGCCCGGTGTGGTAAAGGGCGATTTGGCACCTATATTAAAAGAGGCGTTTTCGCTGATATCAATCGGTTGGTCTTGTACTTCGATACTGATCATAGCTCGGGGGTATAGCGGCGGATGCGTGGATAGATAATGTCCAGACCGATTTCGTCGAGATTCTCGAAGTCGTCGGCAGGATCGAAGTCAAATTTGACCTGCACGGGCAGGTAGCCGGATTCGGTTTGCTCATAGACTTTTTCCGAAATGGCCAGATCAATGAGATGCTCCCGCTGGTAGCCGTTCAGATTGGCAATGACCAGCTGGCCGGTGAGGGTGCCGCTCTTGCTGACGGTTTCTTCCTCTCTGTCGCTGTAGTCAAAACCAACGGGCAGATCCCTGCTGATGGTCTCCTCGCTGGTCCGCAGGGACTTTTTTCCCCTACCGAAACAAAGTAGCGTGTCCCATCCACCCAAAGAGTTGAGGAAAAGCAACTTTTTGTAGTGCTTTTTGCCGGAATGTACCCGAAAGGTTCGCTTTTCAGATGCTTCACTGGATCCTGACATCAACTGCAGGTCATAGGACTGGATGGCCTTGGCAGGGTTGAAGCTGGCGAGGGCAAGCTGTCCCACTCCGGCAGGGAAGCGGTAGACCTCGAAGGGTTTGGCATTGTTGACCGTCTTCACCGTCACGGCTGTGCTGGTGCTATCGGTATAGTGGACCGTAGCCCGGAGCGTCAGGGTAGAGTGGGCGGGATTGTTCGCTACAAAATGCAGATAGGCGTGCTGATCGGCTGTCACCGGTATGCTGCGGGGCTGCCAGGTGAGGAAGGGCTTCTGATTGTCCAGATAGCTCTCGAAGAAATATTGCTTCGCAAATTCCTGCTCAGAAAGCCCACCAAACAGCACGTAGAACGTCTCCACCTGGGTGGAAGGATCCGGAGCGGGTGGGTTGCCGTATTTCTCATAGTACCGCAGATAGAAGCGCTTGAAAGCCTCAGGTACGCGGGCGGCCGCCATGCTGCCAAAATCCGGCACCTTGGAGTCCAAATAGGCATTGAGCACCTGCTCCATATTAAAATTGGTGGACCCGTCGGCCTTGGCGGGATGCTCGGATTCGTACTTCTTCACGAAATTTTCCGATTCGTATTGCTCCTCTAGGAATACCTCGCATACAAATGACAGGTTGGGCTTTAGATTCAGGTTGCTGGCCTGAAGCTGCAGCCAAATCGGATTTTTGGAGAAGAAAAACTTAAAATCCTGCACCACGATCACGGTGGACTGCTGGCAGCCATTGGCGTCGGTGACCGTAAAGGAATAGGTGCCGTTGGGCACATTGCTGCGGTCGCGGGTGATGACCCCGTCCGACCACTGGTAGGTGTAGGGTGCAGTGCCTCCGGAAATGGTGTTGCTGACATTCTTCCCTTCCTGATTGACCGTGATGGTGATCTGCTGGGGCTGGGACACAACTACGGGAAAGCTGCGGTTACAGCCGTTGGCATCCACCACGGTGACGGTATAGCTACCGGCGATCATTCCGGTGCGGTTGGCTGCGGATGAGCCATCCGACCAAGAGTAGGAATAGGGCGGCGTGCCGCCTGAGGCGGAGACGGAAGCCATGCCGTTGCTCCCGCCGTAGCAGGTCACCGGTGTGACGCTAATCCCGAGCTGGATCTGCGTAGGCTGGCCCACGACGATATCGGACAGCGTGACCTCGCCATCCTCGGTGTCGGTGACCACGACGGAGTAGGTGCCTGGCATCAGGCCGACACGGGAAGGGGAGTCGGGGCCGCCGTCCGACCAGGCAAAATGATAGGTTCCGCTGCCTGCGGATGCGGCGACCACGATGGCGCCATTGGCCTGACCGTAGCAGGGGGAAGGCTGCACGGAAATGACGGAAGCGGAAAGGGAAGATCCCACCTCCTGTACGCTGCGCTGGTCGGCAAAGGTGTAGCTGAGCTGGTAGCGGCTATAGGGCTCACCCTGCTCCTCGTGGCAGAGTTGATTCGTAAAATCGTGGGTGAGGGTATCGGGCGGCACCGATAGCGAGATGCCGTAGGAGGAACTGCCACTGCCCTCGGAGGTGATATAGCTATTGACCACATCGAAATCCACAATCAGGTGGAACGGCAGGGTCTTGCTCAGCTCTACGCTGATCGTCAGGTAGCCGATGCGGTCAAAAGGCGTGTCGCCGGTGGGCTGGATGTCGCAGTGCGAGATGGTGACGGTGACATCCACCGTGCCGGGCGTGCCGAGATAGAGATATTCGTAGGTTTTGGTCATTGCTCAAATAGTTCGTCGTCAAATGCCTCTGTGTCCAGATTCAAAGCCACCTGGTGCGGGATGCTGATGGTGAAGTAGAACTTGGTGCCGCCCAGATTGTCCACATTTAGATTGGAGATCTTCTCCGTCATGCCCTCGGTCCAATTGAGCACGCCCTCATGGGGATGCTCTTCGTAGTATTCGCCGAGGAAGGCCATAATGTCCGTGCCGATGGCCTCGGTCTGGTCGAATACCTCTTCGAGGTGGTCGTAGTCATCCTTGCGGTAGCGGTCGAGGATAAAAAACTCGCCTTGGATCTCCTTGCGCTTGGCGTCGTTGCTGTCTTCGTTGCTGAATTTGCCCGTGTAGGTATTGAGCAGGAGGGCGGGGAAATGGAGCCTACTCTTGAGCCCTAGAATAAATTCCTTGATGTCCTCCCGGGCCAGTACGGGATGGGGCGAAAGGTTCATCCGGGCGAAGGCCTCCCGATCGGGGGCGTGGTGGATCTTCTTATGATGGATAGCCATCAACCGGAAGAAGTCGGAGTAGGTCTTGTGGTTTTTAATAAGCATTTCGTTTCTGGGCTTTTTCGTGCTTCTTTCTTATTTCCTCATCCTTGAGGGTGATTTCCATATTGAGCATCAGCTTGTACATGGCCGTGCGCTCGGTCTCTTGCAGACTTCCGAAAGTGCTGCCAGACAGCTTTTGGATGGTCTCTTGCCAGCCGAAATTTTCGATATCCTCCTTGGCGCCTTGGAATACCCGCTCGAATACCTCTTCCCATTCCTGCCGGCATGCCTGATACCAGATCAGCACGGCCAATTTGATGCGGGGGTCCACCTTATCGAGGTAGCGCATGCGGAGCTTGACCGCTTGGTCGTGGTAGGCGGTGCGGTAGTCGCCGGTGTAGTAGAGCGCATCGAGGCTCACCCCTTTGACTTTTTCGCGGAAGAGCACGGCCACCAGCTTGTCCAGGCATTTGGGGTCTTTGGTCTGTAGGTAGTCGGTATAGGCGCTGTCCGCATCGATCCACTCCGCAGCGGTGAGCGTTTCGAAATTGCCGATGGGGCCGTAGAGCGTCAGGCCGCTGGCGGCGATGGTGTCGATCTTGTTTTCCGTCAGGTCGTTGTCCGCCTCCAGAAACTTGATAAAGGGATAGAGATCTACCAGCCGCTCCCGGAGCAGGAAGACATGCGCCCACTTGAGCGATAGCAGGCACTTGAGCACCTCGATGCGAAACTCGTAGATATTCTTGCCCGAGTGCAGCAGACCGGCGATGGTGATGAGCTGCTCGCGGGATAGCTCATTCCAGCTGGTCGGCATGTAGCGGACGAGTGTTTTAGCGCCGAGGATGGGGCGGTGGTAGGTGATTTCTATCTTTCTCATCGTCGGATAAATAATACCAGGATCAGGGCGATGACTAGGATCAGCCCGAAATTGTTGATAAAGGTTCGGATGCGGTCCCAGAAGCTGGGTTCTACGTAAACCGTCGTACTTTCGTAGCGCTCCCGCCAATGCTCGACCTGCTGGGATAAGGTTTCTATCATCCGGTCCTGCTGTTCGCATAGGGCGGTGAGATTGCCCAGCTCGTCGATCAGGATGCCGACACGGAGTTTGGTTTCCGGATCTTCGTTGATGAGCGTGTTATTGATCACCTCGGGCTTGATGCCCGCCTTGATGAGTGCGGCGAGGCTGTCGATATTGATGGACGGAGCCCGGACGATGGCGCCCGGCACCTCGACAATCACCGGCACTTCGCGGATGATGGTCGAATCACGGGAAACCCGGTCCGTCACCGCCTGCGGACTTTTGCAGGCAGTGATCAGGAGCAGGATTAGGAGGATTTTTAGGGTGGTGTTCATGGTTGGTGGTTTATGAGTGGGAAGGGTGTTCATAAAATTAATTGCCTAATCACTGTCCCCTCTATTACATCTCCCTTGTTAAACACATCAGCTGGAACTCCAGCCCTTGAGGCAATTTGAGTAGTGACAACCGGATGAAAGTAGATTTTGCCTGTTCCTGCTGTTTGAATGTACATTTTATCCGGATCCTGATTTATATCTAAAACTTCCGTTTTAAATATGTAGCCAAATCTGTCAGAGTAGGCAATTGCAGAGCTGGCAAGTTCTGCCCTAAATCCATCTGATGTATTGTAACTAACGCCATTGAATGTAGCAGTGCTTGGCGGGATTACCGTAAATGTCGGCAATGATTCAGACAATGAATTCATGCTATTCTCGATGTTGTTTATCTGAAGCCGATCAAAATATTCCAACCTCGCATCTTGCATAGCAATGTAACACCTGGAAAATGTTGTTCCATCCCGCATAATTACAAGCTTGTTTTTATACTTCATTATTGAATTGGGTAGAATTTCACCAATCATATAATGACGGGTTGAAACAATCAACGGCAATTGAGGAACAACATTGGAACCATCAGGAGTATTGGCAGAATCAGCAGCGTAAATCTCAGTTCGGATGTTGAAACTGAAAATATCACCCTCCAACACTTTCCCGACCACCTCTGACGGGATGAACCTTTGTCCATCAATATAGAATTCAGCCTCAAGATCTGTTTCACAACCATGCCCATGCCCTACATGTTGATTCTCATTCGGGAAGGCAGTCATATGAATCCAGTTAAAGGAGCCTTGAACAATATTATTCCCCTTGTGTCTTATATCCGGCGCATACCACCCTATATCATGCTGTGTAGCTTTATTAACCCTCGTCCATGTATGATCCACCGCCTCTCCATTGTCGTGAAGTGACCGAACGGTGAAGTTATTTGCATCAGTTATTACTACTTTAATCGGATGTGACTTCGCTAAACTATCGGGAAGAGATGATTGTTTTATTTTCGGACCAAAAGATTCGAAGGTCGTTGATTGCTCTCCATATTCCAATTGGAGGTCTCCAGTATAGGTATTTGTTGGACTGGTTGGATCGCCTATACCTCCAGTAACAGAGGTGATATTAACGGCCACAAACGCAGCATTACTTGGAATCGCAAAACCTTGTTCATTGCCACGAGCCACCGATGAGATAAATCCCTTATCTGCATTGTAGAACAGAAACCGGTGAGTAACTCCAAGAGTCATGTTCTTATTAAGAGACAAAAAACCCTTGGAGGCCTCTATGGGGATTAATGGCGTAACAACCGAATTCACTGAACTCCCTAAAACCCCTGAAGATGAATAAATGCCATAAACAATAAGGCTCTGATCGATTAGGTTTTTGCTGGGACTGGAAATAGCACCAACATCAGTCTTTACGCTGTCTATTTCGTCTCCGAATAATAGCAAAGAATCCTCCTGCTGCTTGATGAAGCCGCCTAGCGAGTTATCAATAGCCTGCAAAAATGACAATGTAGATGTCCTTGAACTAACACCCACAAAAAAAACAGAGGGAGGGATAGTAATTTCTGTATTAATGTGATTGTTTATTCCAGGATATAGAGAAAAATTGGATGAATCGAGGATTCTGGATGTGAATGTTCTGTCGGAATTATACCCCCCAATTCCATAAGAAAACCCTGCTTCACCGGTATAGAGATATTTTTCTCCCGGCTTCACCGGTATTAATTCTTCGCTTCTACAAGCATTAGGGTAACCGCTACCTGATATATTTGTAATATCCCCTGTGTCTGACCTCCATACGCTTCCGCCACCCACTCTGTAATCTACAAGCTCCCTAGTCACGCGAACTTCAGATGAAGCTAATTCATCTTTTTTCACATACCCCTCAACAGCTACTAACACATCCGCGGCAGCCTGCTGCGCAGCATCCCTCGCATTCTCTGCCTGACTTCGTGCTGTTTGGGCAGCGATTTTCTCACTCTCCGCAGCCCCAGCAGCCAGCTCTGCGGCGGTCTTTAATGCAGAAGTTTCCCCCTTTACCGCCTCAGCTTCCCCAGCCGCAGATTCAGCCCGTGCCGCTGCGTCCAGGGCAGTACCAGCCGCCTGTGTCTCGACGTTGATATTGAACTTGACCTCTGTGGTCTCTACGGTGATATTTTCAGCTATATAGGCCATTATAGTTTCGTTACGCTGTTGACAATTCTTAACTCTCCGGGCATAATGGCGACGGTTTTGCCGTCCTGCTTGCCCTTCAGGTCCCAGTAGAGCGGGGAGTAGGGGAGGTTGTCCGTTTTGCCCTCGGCGATGGTGACCTGCAGCTTGCTATCCGCGATAGCAAGCCCGTTGCCGAGCGACAGACTCAGGATAGGGCGGTCGTTCATATTCGCAAAGCGCTTGAAGTCGATCGCTAGCTCAGTAAAGGTCGCCCAATCCAGATCCGGAGAGGAAAGCAGAAAGGTGACCTCCTGCCCCTGCAGGGCGGAGACGATCAGCTTGCCTTTTTCCAAATAGAGTTTGCTCATGAGATAATGATTAAGGTCGGTTCAGTAATGAATTCCAGTAGGCGGTTTTTGGTCTTGATGGAGTCGGTGACATCCATCAGCCCGTCTTTGTTGAGATCAAACCAAGACCTGCCCACCGCGATACATCCCTCAAGCTGGGTCACGTAGTTGGCCTGATGGATCAGGATCAGGTCACGCCCCGGCACGTCGAGGATATGCAGGTGATGGCCGTACTTGGCCGACTGACGTGGCACGACCGGATAGCGACCCTCGGGAATGGCGGAGATCCGGCGCTGATTGTCCCGCCAAGGAAGCTCCAGCGTATAGCACTGGAAAAGCACCTGCCCATTAGGGTCGAGGACAAAGAGCTCTCCGGTGATCTGCCTGTCGCTCTTGGACGTGCGGATCATAGAGAGGGAGTTGGCCGTGGGGCTGATGGTTTTAATTTGCTCCTTGGTCATCGCTACCTTTGTTTTTGATTTTGCTAATCAGCTTACGGACATTCACAAAACTCTCGATCATATCAAACTGGTCTTGCGTGATGATCTTGACATCACGGGCATTTTCCAAAGCACTCCAAAGCGTCGACAGGATGAATATCAGCAGTAAGCTGTCCACCATCCATGATTGGATAAACAGCGACCAGATCAGATTCATGTTGAAGACGGCGGCCACAAAGGCAACCTGGACAATGAACCGGACAATAGAGCGGGGGATGCGCCATGAGTTGAAGCCTGCCCTTTTGGACACGATGCTGTTGGATACGCCTAGGGCAAAATCCAGCACGGAGACACCACCCAGGATCGCTATCCCAGCCGGTGGAGAATAGACATAGACGGCCGTATTCTCCGATATCACCCGCAGGAATGCGACAATACCGCCGATAGCGAAGCCATAGGTGTAGAAGGTGATGACTTTGGTCTTCAGTGCGAAAACCGAGATCATCAGGTCGTTGATGGACTCAAATCCCAAGAGATTCAGCGCCATGCAGAAGTATCGTCGTAAGCTCATAAGTAGAGTTGCTTTCATCCTCTATAGATTCTTCGTTCGTGTTGTGGTAGGCTGTCCCTGAGGATCTTTGCCTCGAGGGTTTCTGAATAGTGGGCTGAGGTGTACCACAGCGGGTAGTCCGTAGGGCTGGCCCGGTGGTTTAGGAAGTCTTTCATCATGCCGAGGTAGAACTCGCCCTGACCACGGAGCGACCAGGCTTTTTTCTCTACCAGGTGCAGCGGCGCGGTGGTCTTGGTGCGGCTGTCGGTGGCCAGCTCCAGCTGATTGACCGTGACGGCTTCGTGATCGACACTCACCGGTAGCTGAGTGAGCGCTTCCTCGATCACCAGCTTGGCAAGGGCGGGCCGGATATAGTTGTTCAGCAGGACCTTATTAGGCGGGGTCAGCTCGTTGTCCTCGAGCTGGGATAGGATTTCCAGATACATCGCATCGGGGAGCGCCTGCCGGATCCGTTGCTCCTGTATCGTGCGGATGATCGAGCGCATGGCCTGGAAGGTGAGCGAAGAGCCGCGGATATACTCGCCTGCCTCTTCGAATTCCAAAGCCGAGCGGAGCATCAGGCCCCTGCGCTGCTTGAAGTACTGCGACTCGTACCACTCGGGATAGTCGTCGGCATTGTCTTCAATCAGAAGGAGGAAGGCGTCCAAGGCCCGATAGCCACGGTCGGCGGCGGTGTCACGGAAGCGCTTCACCTGCCCACCGAAGGCGGATTTTTCGTTGGCCGTCTCGGTGCGCATGATGCCGGATTCGTTCACAATCACCTCGATCTCGGGACCGGCCTTGTACACCGCAAGGCATACCGTGGCCGCGATCACGTGGGGAGCGATCAGGCCGATGCGCTCGGTGTAGGCTTGCGGTACGGAGTGCTTCTGTGCGACGATCTCATCCAGCAGATCCTTGCCGAGGTAGAAAGTCAGGTCCTGCATTTCTACCTCGTTGATGGCAGGGATGAGCGTCTGGAAGTCGAGGGCGTTACCCACCTTGATGTGCTGCTGTACTTCCGATATGTTTTCGATCAATCTTGGCATTAGTTGGCTTGCTGTTGTGGCTCGTTGAGTGGATTCTTGCTGGGTGGCAGTGGAGCGGCATGGTCGCCTTCCACGGAGTTGCGGAATCGGAAGACGTAATCCGGCCAGCCGTTGTATTGGGCTATCCAGGTGAGCGGCTCGAGGATGAGATCTTGGTGCGCTTTCACGGTGTCCACGTATATGTTGAATGCTACACGCTTGTCTGATCCCGAGCCGGCCCCCAGCTTGCTGCCTGGTTGGCTCCCGATAATGGCGGGGTCCATGGACAGGGCGTACAGGAGATGGGAAGAGGCCTCATTGGAGTCCTCGATATAGATCCCGTCTTTGATTTTGTTGTCGATGGCGTCCACCTTCCAGCCTTGATATTCGCGGTTGTGCGAAGGGTCAGAGATAAAAGTCACCATCATGGAGTTGCCGGCCCCATCCTCGCCTTTGAAGAACTTTTCGAACTGGTCAATCTCCAAGTCCATAATTTCCCTGCGCTTCTCGGGTGCCATCTTGTCAAAGCCCGGATGCTTCCAGTTCCACCACCATGAAGGCACCTGAATGAGGTTTTTCATCATGATCTGATTCTTCATCAGGCTTTTCTTAAAGCGGGGGATGGACTGGGCTACCTCTAGCCATCCGGATTCACGGGCGGTGTTCCAGTCCACGAGGGGATAATGGATCTCGTCCTCGGTGGGATAGGCGAGGGGGTAGATGTATTTGAAATCCTGCTCTTCCTTCAGGTAGGAAGGATCGGCGTAGATGTCGATGAGCGGGACCTTTTCGACGTACTTGGAATCTGATTCCTGTACTGTCTCCCAGTCGGCGCAGATATAACCGTGATTGATGAAGCCCTGCTCTGTTGGCTTCTCAAACCGGAAATGGGCGGTCTTGTAGCAGCTTAGGGAATACACCTCCGAGCGGTCAGCCGTCAGAATGATCCGCGGGGTGGCAAAATAGAAATGGTAGAAATTCCGCAGCGCCTCAATGGTGTATCGGTGGATATGGGAGCGTTTGAAGAATGCTTCGACGCGCTTGTCATACTTGCGGATGAATTTTGGCTCTTCTCCTTCCGAGGCAGGCTCTTCCACGCCGTAGATGATCTGGTCATAGGCGATTTCGGCCTGCTTTTTCAGTGTGGGGCCTATGATGGTGTTTTTGCGGATTTCCCGAAGTATCCGCTGAGGGAAAGCGTTATCCAATCCCCAGGGGACAATCTTGCCGGTGATTAGGCTTTTTGACTGCGGGACCTTTGTGACAGCGAAGCTTTTCTTCTCTACCGTCTGGTAGATATTCCCCGTTGACTTAGAGTAAACGACGTCAGGGTTGACTCCTTGGATTAAATTTCCCATTAGTAAAAAACCTTTTTTCCGTTGAATTGTAGGACAAGACGGATGTGGAACTTCCTGATCTTGCCGTTGGGCAGGATGAGGTTCCTAGTCGCATTCTCATAGTGTCGGGGTTTTCGTGGTTTGTCCGGATTCCCGAAATCGGGAGCGGCAAAATTGAAGTCCTCGGCCTTGTGTTGGTTATGCGACAGCATCACGTTATCCAGTTTCATAATTTCACCACCTGAGTTTCGCATCTGATCGCAGGTCACATAGGCGATCGAAAAAGGCACTGGCTTTTTCATCTCTGCTAGGGCGTCGTTCAGGTGGATGATATTCATACCCGAAATAAGGCATTCACCATTTCGATTTAGAGGACAGTGAAAAGCGGATTTTTTTCACATTTTTTCTACTGCAAAGGAAAAAAACCTAAAAATTTGATTTTCTGACTTTTGGCCTTTGCTGGATTTCCCGCTACTGCAAAAATCCCACGTTGTGCCCCGCCGAGGACCTGTGGGGATTTGGCAGCTGCCAAGCAAAAAAAGGGATATACGAATGGGGGGGC
>JACYYJ010074946.1_pt1 | contig 41642 bp, 46 predicted proteins | sample 8236861 | NCBI WGS metagenome assembly JACYYJ01 (sample SAMN14103086, study PRJNA606662) | landfill metagenome | isolation source: landfill solid waste | place: India:New Delhi, Okhla landfill site | collected 2017-11-05
GTTCTTGTTCGGTAATTTCTAAAACTGCCTTATACTCTCCATCTATAACCTGTTCTTGCGCTTTTTCTAACGCATCATTATATCTTACAATTTCAATTTCTGATTCGGTGGTCTGTAGACTATTATCTAACGCTTCATAAAAAGAATCTATCTCCGTTACAACAGCTACTTGGTCGACCGCTTCTTCTTGGTCAAATATATCCATAATTGATTGTATGTTTGACATAATAATAATAAAAGCTAGAAAAAGTGCAGTAGTAATAATGAAGGATTTGGCCTTTATTTTAGACATAAACGTATGAGAAAAGACAATCCAGAATTTATTCATAGGATTCACCCGCCTTTTCAATAAAAATATCATTTAAACTAGGTTCGTCTAACTCAAATTTTCGTATAAATCCTTTACCGATTAAATTTTCTAAAACTGCTTGTGATACTGCTTCATTCTCAATCTGACAAACCATACCTCCAGAATACGGAGTTGTTTTTAGAACACCTGGTACTTGGTTAACAAAGTCTAAATTACAATCTGCTTCAATGGATAAATTCTTTTTCCCAAAGGAACGCTTAATTTCTTTTAAATTCCCATGCAAGATCGTTTTTCCTTTTTGAAGCATACAAAGATGCTCACAAAGCTGCTCCACATGCTCCATTCTATGGGAAGAAAATACAATAGATGTACCACTCTTTCCAAGCTCCACAACTGCTTCTTTAAGCATTTCTACATTAACTGGATCGAGGCCTGAGAAAGGTTCATCCAGAATTAATAGCTTAGGTTTATGTATCACTGCTGAGATGAATTGTATCTTTTGTTGATTCCCCTTGGATAACTCTTCTACTTTTTTGTCTAGATATTGTGGTACTTTTAATCGATCTAACCATTTCTTTAACTCATTGGAGGCATCATTCTTAGTTAGACCTCTTAATTTACCAAGATAAATTAACTGGTCACGCACCTTGAGTTTAGGGTATAAGCCTCTTTCCTCCGGTAGATAGCCAATTCTGTCACTATTATTGTAGTTAATTTCCTCACCATTCCACGTAATCGAGCCATCAGATTGATCGATTAAATTCAAGATCATACGAAATGTCGTCGTTTTTCCTGCACCGTTCGCTCCTAAGAAACCAAATATATTATTCTCAGGTATTTCCAACGATAAATTATCCACCGCTGTAAATGAGCCAAATCGTTTTGTCACATTTTTTAGTTCTAATGTCAATGCTCTACACTCCCTTCTCCTTTAGATACGATTAAATAATGAAAAAGTTTCACTTATTCCTAGAAAAACTCGCATTCCTTTACAGAATGCATTCAATTTTATTATAATTTAATGCTTAAATTTGTGCTATTCCTAACATATAAAAAATGACGAGCCTATTCAGTAGGAATCCTTTCACCGAATAGAGCTCGTATTTTTGTATTGTCCTATTTTACTATTTCTTATTGCTGTTCTGCACTATATAATTCTTCTAGTGGCTTTGTAATAATGCGACTTATGTCATTAATGAGCACATTCACTCGTTGTTCCTGCTCCATTAATTTTGAAATATCTTCATGCTGTTGAACAAGCTCGACAACTTTCTTTGCCTTTTCTACTTCTTCTTCTGTGATTTCCATTCCTTGCATTTGCTTTTGCTGTAATTCTAATTGTGTATTGCGGAAATTATCAAACATTTGTTTAGATGATGGATCTCCCATTACTTTATCGTAAGCGGCTTTTAGGTCTTGGAACTCCTCACTCTGCTCAATCGCTTTTTCTAACTCTTTTGCGCTATCTTGGATCGTTGCCATAAAAATAAATCCTCCTAATATTTAAGCTTAACTAGCTGCTATTTTCTCGCGTGCATCTACCACTATAACAGAGATTATTATCATTATCCAACTAAGATAAAGAGAAGTCCTTGAATTAGTCCAATTATCCCGCCTAAGAGTGCCCCTAAGTAAGTAATTAGTTTGAATTCCTTCCTAGAAATTGACAAGATAATTTGTTCAATTCTTTCCGTTGGGAAGGCTGCCACTTGCTTTTCCACCATTTTCTCCATTTCTAAATGCTTGAAAGCTTCTGGTATGTTCTTTACCATTTTCTTAAAAATAGCATTCACCACATCTGGAACTACTTTTTGCTTTATTGTAGTTGCAAATGGTCGTAAAAGGCTAGGCGCATTGGTTTGAAGCCATTTTTGAATAGGCAGATTGCTTCTAACTAATTGGTTAATCATACTTTTTATTAAATCCCTTTCTAAAACATGACGATAATCAGAGAGCGTACTATCCTTTAATTTAATCCATTCCTGTTGGACTGCTTGATGTAACCATCTATAACCATCTGCTGACTGTATATATTGAACGAACAAGACTTGTACCTTTGTGGATAAATCCTCACTACTAAACATAGATAGAACCATGTTCCCAAAAAAACCTTTTGACTGTGCATACTGGTTGATAACTTTTTCTATTTTGACCTGTGTTGATGGTGCTTCTAGCATAGAAACAATTCGTTTGTGCAAATAGGTAGAAACCTTTTCAAGTACTTCCTCTATCTCTTTTTCTGCTTCGGTATTGAAAAAATCTTTCAACTGGGTAGATTGGTGTTGATCAAGTCTTTGTTGGTATAGTTCCACTATCCACTCACCAACTCTTTTTTCTACATCTTGCTTCGATATTGACAAATGGAATTGCCGTAACAATTGATCAATGGTTATTTGTTTTTGTAAGAATTGATCGAATTCTTTAGATAAAAGCTTGATCAGTTGATTCCTTAAACGTTCTTCCTTTAATTTTGCTTGAATACTTTCCTCCGTAATTAAATGGTTGACGACAAGCTGTCCCAATTGTACAGCTAACTGATCACGCCTTTTAGGAATAAGACCTGGAGTAAATGGTATTCTCCACTTACCTATATATTTCGCTTCATATGGTCGGAAAAGCATTTTTATTGCTAGAGAATTGGTTAATCCTCCAATCAACGCACCTACGACGATCATCATACATAATGTAAGGAATATATTCATTTATAGTTAACACCTTTCTTAGATATTTACTACCACTAACCAAAGGAATAGAGCATCATTTAGTATCATATAATGGATTAACTTTTCCACATTTTAATATGTAGTCTACGGACAATTACTGTGATAAAGAAAGGAAGTATGATCATGGATCAACTTCGAATTAAGGAATATACGAACCCAAAACCACGCATTATTGTGCCACACGACATTTATCGATATAATACTGTCATCCGCAAAATTAAAAATGGACCATACTCCACTACTTGTGAATGTCTAAGTCATTACCAGCGATCGGACACCATATATATTTCCTCTGCACTGATGCAACAATTGCATCTCCAAAATAATCATCATTATTCTATGCGATTTATTGGAGATACTTGTGTGATTACTTATACCTTAGGCATATTCATCGCCAATTCGAGACAATTACATCGAAGTGCTCACCAATTAAAAGAGATTGTCCAAGTAGGGGAGAAATATGGTTTTATCACTTATGTTTTTGGATATAAGGATGTAGATTTATCGAAACAAAAAATACAGGCTTATCAATATTATAAGCAGCAATGGTTAACAACTAATGTTGACATCCCATTCGTTATTTATAACAGAATTCCAAACAGAAAATTAGAAGCTCACCATCAAATTAAAAAAATAAAGCAAGGATTACAATCCACTTCTATTATATTTAATCATGATTTTTTTAACAAATGGCAGGTGTATGAATATCTTTTCCAGGATAATGAATCAAGACATCTTTTACCACAGGCAATATTCCAGCCTTCCGAACAGTCGGTTAAGGACTGGCTAAATTCTACCTCCATCTATTTGAAACCATTACAAAAATATCGTGGGGAAGAAAGCTATTTAATAGTAAAAAGAAAGGAGCAATTTATTCTTATTCAGACGGATGCGCCCCCTAATAGCAAAGAGATGTATTTTCCTTCATTTGATCTATTAAAAACTAGACGTTTTCCCAAAGGCTTTCAGCATTATGTCATGGAGGAAGCACATGCTCTATTTACTTATCATGATAGTGAGATTATATTTCGTGTACACAGTAATAAAAATGAAAACAATAAATGGGTAACCACGCTAATTGCAGCTTATCAAGTTAGACATTCTAATCGCTCAAACTTAGTCCCATTGTCCAACCTTTTTACCGAAAAAGAGGAGGAAGCCTTTCAAATAAAGATTGCAAAAATGGCTGTAACATTAAGTAAAATCTTAGAAAATCGGTTAGATAAAAACCTTGGTGAGCTTGCTTTTGATGTTGCTATCGATAAAGAAAAAAGAACATGGTTACTAGATGTCTACTCTCGTCCGAGCTGGAGAATTCTAGACCACGGTACGCTATATCCATTTGCTCTGGATATGATTGAGCACCTCTTCCGCTACTCCTTCTATTTACACAATCAAAAAAGAATGAACCTTTCCTAGTTTGTGCAAAATAAAAGGCAAGGAGGGATGAATATGGCAAAACCATCTTCAAAGAAAGAAAAAGATCCAAGAGAAACACATGAATTAGACGTAGATCGCATGATTAATGAAGGAATGGCAGGTGGTACTACCTATTCGATTCATGGAAGAATGCAAATCGAACAAGCTAGAGAATTACCAAAGCAAAACGACAAATTTCCATCAGAAAGCGATGATTAAATAAAGTGACTGGAAGGAAAAATCCTATGTGCACTGAAACCGCCCAATCAGAAGTTTACTCGGATTCTCTCTACTCTATTTAGTTATGTCTCAGCCTCCATGATGTTTGGTCTCCGCTTGCACTACACGAAAAGCGCACACTCAAGTGCGTTTTTTCTATTTATCATTTATGCAATCACTGTACACTTTGTTATACTAAAGTTAAGACTGAATGAAAGAGGCTAGAATATGCTTGTGCAATTACAACAAATGTTCCCTAATTTAACCAAAGCAACAGAAGAAAGCAGCTATGATTCTGCAGAGTACAAATGGTTTATAACGAAGGATAATGAAATTATTGGTATACCTGCAAGTGATTTATCCGATAGAGAAAAAGAGCTACTGGAGATTTTGTTGACACCATATTTTGCAAATGAACCTCCTACAAATGCTCGGGAAAAAAAATGGATGGATGTTTTATTTCATCATGAAATTCCTAGAACATTAATGGAGGATAGTTTTGAGAAGTATTATTTTGTTTATTTCTCCTTTTCAGATGATACCGTAGACCCTGAAGCATTTCGTGAAGCTATTTATGGGTTATTTCCTGTACAAATACCGATTCTGTGGGAAAATAATCATGAAGGAATACTTATCATAGAAGGAGAACAAACAACGGACGAGGATATTTCCTATTCTGAGATTATTGAAGTATTAACAACGGATTTCTATATGAACATCCAATTATTTATTGGGCCTACTCTCTACCATATCACAGAGGCAGCCAAATATTACCAATGGTTAAAAAAATGTTATAAGCTAACGAAAAGTCAAAACAGAGAAGTAATGTATTATATTAAGGCTATTCCATATCTTGTCATGCAACATTTATCTGATGAGGAGAAACATCTTCTTTATCACTCCATTCTTCATACTGTTATAGAAGAAGAGGAATTACTTAAGACGATACAAGTGTTCTTGGAATCCAATTCAAACACGACTCTTGCAGCTAAGAAAATGTTTATGCACCGAAATAGTCTCCAATACCGTGTAGATAAATTCATTGAAAAAACGGGGATTGATGTGAAGAAATTTGATGGTGCGTTAGCGGTATATCTGTGCCTAATTTTAAGAACACAATTGGCTTAGTATTTTTTGATGATTCTCCAACCGTGAAAGGTGGATCTCTAGGTCGATAAGCACGCTGTGAAAAGCTTGTATCCGTTTTCTGTAATCGTGCACAAAGCCCTCGACATTTTTTGTGCACGATAGCTATTTACGTTTGGATACTTTATTAGTAAACTATAACCTATAGATGAAACGCTTTCAACAAATTTAGGAGGGAATACAATGGCAGAACTATCATTAAGAAATATTGACAAAATCTATAACAAAGATGAAGGTAAAGCAGTAGATAACTTTAACCTTGAAATTAAAGACAAAGAGTTTATCGTTTTCGTAGGTCCTTCAGGTTGCGGTAAGTCAACCACATTACGAATGATTGCAGGTCTAGAAGAAATTTCAGGTGGAGAATTCTATATTGATGATAAATTAATGAATGATGTAGCTCCAAAAGATCGCGATATTGCGATGGTATTCCAAAACTATGCCCTCTATCCTCACATGAATGTATACGATAACATGGCATTTGGTTTGAAACTACGTAAATTTAAGAAAGACGAAATAGAGCGTCGTGTAAAGGAAGCTGCTCGTATTCTTGGACTAGAAGCATACCTAGATCGTAAACCAAAAGCACTCTCCGGTGGTCAACGTCAACGTGTTGCGTTAGGACGTGCGATTGTCCGTGATGCAAAGGTATTCTTAATGGATGAGCCTTTATCAAACTTGGATGCAAAGCTGCGTGTACAAATGCGTGCAGAAATTCAAAAGCTTCACCATCGCCTTCAAACAACTACTATTTACGTTACACACGACCAAACAGAAGCGATGACAATGGCAACTCGACTAGTTGTATTAAAAGACGGAATTATTCAACAAGTTGGTGCACCAAAAGAAGTATACGATAAGCCTAACAACATTTTTGTTGGTGGATTTATCGGTTCTCCAGCAATGAACTTCTTTACTGGAACATTAGATGAAGGTCACGTTAATCTTAGTGATACTAAGGTAGCAGTACCAGAAGGTAAAATGAAGGTTCTACGTGAGCAAGGTTATGTTGGTAAAGAGATTGTTTTAGGTGTTCGTCCTGAAGATATCCATGATGAGCCAGTTTTCTTAGATGCAAACCCTGGTTCCAAGATTACTGCAACTATCGACGTTTCTGAATTAATGGGTTCTGAGTCTTACCTTTATTCAGAGGTAAATGGTCAAGAATTTGTAGCACGTGTAGATTCTCGTACGGACATTCATGGTGGAGAGAAAATCGATCTTGCTTTTGATATGCATAAGTCTCACTTCTTTGATAAGGATTCAGAAGAACGTATTAAATAGTCTGCCAATGATCAACTATATGAGTAAACGCATAGCAAGTGGTGCTATGCGTTTATTTTATTACATTCTATAACTTAGATTGTGTCTTCTTCAATACTAACTTCTTGGACATAACTACATGCTGGACAAACCCCGAAATGTATACACCTGTGTTCATCACTACTTACTGGATCACCATCAATCATTTTTCCGTCTTCTATCTCTATATAAGGGGAATAATCTCCATAAAAATCAACGACCTTCCCACCATCCCGCATCTCGGTATGACAAGCAGGACAAGTATAGGAAAAGGATTCCATCCCATTACAAACTAAACATACAAACATCATGATCACCTTCTCGAATCACATTCTATTGACGACTAGTATTGTGACAACTTATCAGTACAAAAAGAGGCGCATCATTGCGCCCCTTTCTTCATATCAAACAATTTTCGTTATTGTGGTCTTCCGCCAAACTGTTGTTCAGCCATTTGTACTAGTCTTTTAGTGATTTCTCCACCAACAGAACCGTTAGCGCGAGAAGTTGAATCTGCACCTAAGTTTACTCCAAACTCTTGTGCAATCTCATATTTCATTTGATCTAGAGCTTGTTCAACGCCAGGAACAACTAATTGATTGGAATTGTTAGTTGCCATTTATAATCACCTCCTGTACACCATATTGTGAACAAAAAGGAAATCAATATGCCAAAATCCCATTAGTAATTTCTAGCAATATATCCATTTAATAAAGGTCATTTCTATTTAGGGTAAGTCATTTCTTCAGGCTTAATCCACTCATCAAATTGTTCTGCCGTTAATAAACCTAATTCAATTGCCGCTTCTTTCAATGTTGTATTATCATTAAATGCCTTTTTGGCAATTTTAGCTGCATTCTCGTAACCAATATGAGGATTTAACGCCGTTACAAGCATCAAGGAATCATTAAGATTTTTCTTGATTTGCTCATAATTTGGTTCAAGTCCAATTAGACATCGATCATTAAATGATAGCATACTATCAGCTAAAAGTTGGGCAGATTGAAGAAAATTATATGCAATAACTGGTTTAAAAACATTTAGCTCAAAGTTTCCTTGACTTGCCGCAAAGCCAATTGCTGCATCATTCCCCATTACCTGTGTTGCTACCATTGTTATTGCTTCACTCTGTGTTGGGTTAACCTTACCAGGCATGATTGAGCTACCCGGTTCATTAGCAGGGATAGCAATCTCACCAATTCCGCAACGTGGTCCACTTGCTAACCAACGAACGTCATTTGCGATTTTCATTAAATCTGCTGCTAACCCTTTTAAAGCACCATGAGCAAATACTAGTTCGTCATGACTTGTTAAAGCATGGAATTTATTCGGAGCTGAAATAAATTGTTTTTCCGTATATGCACTAATTTTTTCGGTCACTCGTTCTGAGAATTCAGGGTGGGCATTTAAACCAGTTCCTACTGCTGTACCACCAATTGCTAATTCCTTCACATGTGGGAGGCTGTTCTCGATCATTAACTCCGTTTTTTCGATCATACGATGCCAGCCACTAATTTCCTGACCTAACGTTAATGGTGTAGCATCTTGAAGATGTGTTCTCCCGATTTTCACAACATCATGAAACGCTTCCATCTTCTCTTTTAATGTTTGCTTAATAATGTGTAAGGCAGGTATCAATACATCCTCTAATTTTCTCACTGCAGCAATATGTAAGGCGGTTGGATAAGTATCATTCGAGCTTTGCGACTTATTTACATCATCATTTGGATGTAAGGTTATCTCACTATTTTGTTCTTTTAACCATTGGTTACCAACATATGCAATAACCTCGTTCACATTCATATTCGATTGAGTACCACTACCAGTCTGCCAAACAACTAGTGGAAAATGCTCTGTTAGTTCACCTGCTAATATTTTATCTGCTGCATAGGTTATAGCCTCAGCTTTTTCTTTTTCCATTAATCCTAATTCACTATTAACGATAGCAGCACTTCGCTTTAAAATAGCAAAGCCTTCAATTATTTCAAGTGGCATTTTTTCGTTGCCAATTGGGAAGTTTTCCTTGCTACGCTGTGTTTGTGCCCCCCAATATTTATCACTTGCGACTTTGATTTCACCAATCGTGTCACGTTCCAAACGATAATCCATTTCCACTCTCCCTCTCTAATCTTCATTCCCTTTTATTGTACCAAAAAAAGCGATAATTGTATTCTTCTATCATGTGAAAACTTTACGTCCGCCACTTGTTAATTTAAGTAAAAAAAAATAGTGACATCCATGCCACTATTTCGTCTCCACATATGGTAAGCCTGTTCGAAACAAGCCTTTTGTTTCCATGCCACCTAATCCTTTTTCTCCTGTCATCGTATTCTTTAAAACATCATATACATTGACCTTATCCATAAACGGCGTATAAGCGATCTTTGCAATGACATATACGGGGTCTAATGCATGAATATTAATGCGTTCCGGAGAACTAGCAAAATTTGCTCCAGCACGGATGATCGACTCAAAATGGGATTGACAGGCACCAGCAAAAATGATTAATTGATCTAGATTAGGCTCCCACATTCTTGCTTTTCTTACCGTTTCCACAAAGTATTTGGAGTTCCGATAGGCAGTTAGTTCCTTTTTTGCCCCTTTAGATTTGGAATAGGCATCATGTCCTGTTACTACTAAAATCTCTGGCTGTATCTTTCGGATAATAGTATCTATTTCTAAAGGAAGCTCATTTTCTTGAAGATAGACACCATGGACTTGCAATCCAAGTCTTTGATATAAATCAATGCATTTTTTTAAGTAGAGCCGGTCTCCATCGATATGGAGAACTTTAACAGGTAGCTGAAAGCGAGCAATATTACTAGGCTCATCCCGTTTATGTTTCATATCCTTCTTTTCTTTCATTAATTGGTAATCTTGACGGAACATACGATAAGAATATTCCTCTTTATCCTTCATCTCCTCTTGTCGCTCTCGTATATCATCCTCAGGTAGAACTCTAACATCTTCAATAGGAGCATCTGCTTCTAAACGTAAATCCTCACCATGGAGAATTACTGTATTCTCAACGATATTCTTAATACGAAAAACAATATCATGTTGATGGGAATATCTCGTTACTAGCATTCCAGTCATCAGTTTCACCAAATCACCAGCTTCCTTCAAAACATTGTATGTTATAGGCTATGATCATAAGTGATGTTTGGTGAAATGACATCATTAATTTTTACGGATATAACCCAAAAAATTCCTCCAGCGTTGTTTGTTGTTCATACACTTCTGTTGCAATTTCTTTTCCGACATATCTGACATGCCACGGCTCATAGCTATATCCTGTAATATCATCCTTGCCTTCTGGATATCGAATAATAAAGCCATATTCATGGGCATGTTCCTCTAACCACTGTCCTTCCTCCGTCTGGATAAAGCTTGGCTCAAGAACAGAAACTAAGGCTGCTGAGGCAACATCCATCGCAAGACCTGTTTGATGTTCACTTGTTCCAGGTCTTGCAGAATATTTATCCGCATGCTCCTGACCGTTTTGTGCCACATTGTTCTCATATATTGCTTTTTGTCTATCATAGGAACGATAGCCTGAAACCGCCACTAACTCTAAGCCATCAGCTTTAGCACCTTCAAATAACTTCTCCAAGGCCGTTGCAGCTATTTGACGTAATTGACGTTTTGGATCTCCTTCTTCTGCATAAAAAGAAACATTTGGTTCCACTAAATCTGTCGGCTCATACCCATCAGGCAACCTTCTCTGTTTATTTACAATTACTTCTACACTTTTTGGATTATCAACGATGAAAAGCCCATTCTCATCCACCTTGAGCTCTTCTTCATCTGAAACATTTTTATCTTCTGTAGTACTTGCTTCTTCTGCTTTATTTTGTTCCTCTTGCTGATCATTTTTTTCTTGATCAGAAGGGGTTTCCTCCTGTTGGTTGTTTTCCACAGTAGGTGTTTCTTCTTTCTGGTCTTTATCTGTTGAATTCTCTTGTTGACATCCTACTAAAATGGTCCCCATTAGTAGCATAACGAAAAGCTTTTCCTTCATCAAATTTCTATCCTCTCTATTTTTTCACTTCTTCTACTATAACAAATATAATAAACCTCGTCACTCAATTACGGACGAGGTTTATCTCTATGCTTCCCATATATAACTTTTATAAGAATCGCTTAAGCGCTTAAATGATTCGATGTCCTGTTGATCAATAGCTTCATTTAATTTCTCTTCTAAGCGTGCTTTGTTCCAACTAAAACAAAGATCATCAAGCACTAACTGTGAAGCAAGCTTAATTTCAAATGGTATTTCTCTTTTGGCGATCAGCTTTTTATCACCGTTTTGTTGAAATGATTTTAAACGATAACTTACCTTCTGCTTTTTCATGGAGCACGCCTCCTTTAATTCTTTGTTACTAAGTAATTCCCTAAATAGAACGCCATTAAACCTCAAGAGATGCTGTGTATTTCAGTTCGTGAAATTTATCACCGATCATTGTTCTGTAAATCTAAACAATTAGGTAATACTAATCCGTAGAGAAAAGAGTAAGACTAGACATTACTTTCATACATTTGATAAGCTTATTATACCAAAAACCGAAAGTGCGGGGACGATTCATGAATCCATATGAAAAATATAAGAAGGCGGAAATAGGAGCATGGATAAGCATTGTTGCCTATTTATTGCTTGCTACGATAAAATTGATTGTTGCTCAAATTGGGAACTCTTCTGCTCTAAAAGCAGATGGACTAAATAACGCTACAGATATTATTGCATCTGTCGCTGTGTTAATTGGTTTAAGAATCTCTCGAAAACCTCCTGATGAAGATCACCATTATGGTCATTTTCGAGCAGAAATGATTGCATCTCTCCTTGCAGCATTTATTATGATGACAATCGGTTTACAAGTATTATATGATACAATCCGGTCAATTGTTATAGGTCATTACACAGAGCCTAATTTACTTACAGCTTGGGTTGCTATCGGCTCTGCAATCTTTATGTATCTCGTTTATTTGTACAACCTCCGGCTTGGCAAAAAAGTGAATAGTACGGCACTATTAGCAGCAGCACAAGACAATAAATCAGATGCTTTAGTCAGCATTGGTGCTTTTATTGGTATAATTGGTGCACAATTTCAACTATTTTGGCTTGATCCTTTAGCAGGCTCTATTGTGGGAATCATTATTTGTAAAACAGCTTGGGATATCTTCCGCGAAGCCACTCACACGTTGACAGATGGATTTCAGCCGGATGATCTTGAGGAAATTAAACAAGCGATCTATTCTCATTCTGAGGTTCTGGAAATTAAAGATGTGAAAGGAAGAATGCATGGAAATCAGGCTCTTATTGAAGCAACGATTTTTGTTGATCCTCAGCTTACGGTTGAGGCAAGTCATCGTATAACAGATCATCTAGAGGATATGCTTAAGCATAATCACAATGTGCCCCATACGCATATTCATATTGAGCCCTTTAAGAAATAGTGAGGATCCAGTGGGGTTATTCACCCCACTGAGATCGAAAGAACCACAACGGTGAGGATGCTCAACAGAACAACGAAAATAATATGTACCCTAAACCATGCTAATAATATGGCAGCAACTCCTGCAACTAACCCGACGAAAGGCTTATCAGGAATGACAGATAGAATTCCTGGAAAAATGAGAGCACCTAATGCGGCATAAGGGATTGCCTTTAACCATTTATTTACCCACTCAGGAAAATGAATAAGATCTACGATAAAAGCCGGGATTATCCTAGGAATTATCGTCACTAATGCCATCCCAATAATAATCACCCAAATCATACCTTATCCTCCTCCAGTATAAACACTCCCGCAAGACCACCAAGAATGGTGCCAACAACAATTCCCCATCCTTGTCCAATATACGGTGTGACTAAATAATTGATAAGCATTGCAACAACACTAATTACTGCAACACGTTTATATTTCCTAACTGAAGGAATTAATAGTCCAATGAACATCGCATAAAGTGCAACTCCCATACTTTGACTAAGCCTTTCTGGAATAACATCACCTAAAACTCCTCCTAATAATGATCCTATTACCCAAGATAAGTAGGAGGTTAGTATAATGGTTCCATAAAAGTAGGCTCCATATCTATGATCTACTTGCTTTTTGTAAATGGAGGAAACGGAAAAGGTTTCATCGGTTAGCCCAAGGACAAGAGGTAGCTTCCATTTTAAAGGATATTGCTTCATTTGATTGACAAAGGAAAGACTTAAAACAAAATGCCTAAAATTAAGAACAAAGGTTGCTACAATAATCTCTAAAGCACTTGCACCTAGGCCAATCATCCCAGCTCCCATAAATTGAGAAGCACCAGCATAAACAAGAATACTCATGCCAGTTAACTCAAATAGGCTCATACCTGCTTGTTTAGCAAGTACACCATACGCTATCGCTATTGGGATATAACCAATAACAATTGGGGAACCTGCTATAAAGCCATCCCTTATCTGTATTCTTTTTAGTGATCGCTTCTGTTTGTCCATTTTAGCTTTCAGTCAATTTCTCCTTCTTGGTCTGTTAAAATCAATGGACCATCATTAGTAATAACGATCGTATGTTCAAATTGCGCAGAACGACCTCCATCAATAGTTCGAGCTGTCCAATTATTATCATCCATTTTACTTTTCCAATCACCTTCATTAATCATTGGTTCGATTGTTACGACCATTCCTTCTTTTAGACGAGGGCCTTTTCCCGCTAGTCCATAGTGTGGAATATGTGGATCCTCATGAATTGTTCGACCAATTCCATGACCGGTAAAATCTCTAACGACTGAGTAACCTTCTCCTTCAGCATATTGCTGTATAGCATGGCCGATATCTCCAATACGATTTCCTGGCTGTGCTTGTTCTATCCCTTTGTACAAAGAATTTTTTGTTACATCTAATAATTTTTTGGTTTTATCGTCCGCTTCGCCAACAACATAAGTCCATGCAGAGTCGGCTAATCCACCTTTTAAATTCACTACCATATCAATTGTAACAATATCACCTTGTACTAGTTTTTCTTCCCGTGGAAATCCATGACAGATTTCATCATTCACAGACGCACAAGTAGCATAGGGATAGCCACTGTAGCCTTTTTGTTCTGGTGTTGCCCCATGTTCTGCAAGAAATTCCTCAACAAAATCATCAATTTCCTTTGTTGTTATTCCTGGCTTTATTCTTTTCGCGATTTCTTTATGGCACTTAGCAAGTAATTTTCCTGCATCGTGCATCATTTCTATTTCACGTTTACTTTTTCTTGTAATCATTTCAAACTTCCTTTCTACCGATACCAAAAACTTATATCATTCCTTAAACAGTTTATCATATTTTGCTAAGAAGTTGTGTACTGACCTCTTCACCTACAAAAAACTGGCGTGGAGCTTTTAGCCATGCCAGTTTTTTCTTTATTAAAGATAATATATAGATGAATAAAACGCAGGCTCCCGCTAAATTGCGAGAAGCCTTGTGTGAATAACCTTAGTATCCGCCGTAACCCCAAGAAGCACCGATAATGATCAATAGAATAAATAAGACAACGATTAGCGCGAAGCCTGAACCGTATCCTCCACATTGTTGTGCACCCATGATTCATCCCTCCTTTAATACTTACACTTATAACGTATGTAAAAAAGGGGAAAATGTCCTTCGTTTTTTAAAAAATGGGTTGTTACCTATACTCGGCTATAGGATGTCTTTTACACTTAAGTACTCTCCATTTTTGACCAATGTAGGATTCAATAGACGATCTACTAATACTTTTGCTACTTTACTTGTATCACGTAGATTGTTTTCGGTTTTATATGCTTTAAATTTCTCTACATCTATAAATTGGCTTTTATCAGCAGATCTAATCTCTCCCTGCATATCTGTATCCATGATGCTTGGATCAAAAAGGAATACTTTATTTTCTGTTTCTAACTCTTCTTGCTCTAATGCAACTGTTTTAGTATATCGATCGAGAGCTGCTTTCGTACTTCCATAAGCATTCCAACCATAAACGGATCGATTTGCTGCTCCAGAGGTTACATTAACGAGAATAAGTGGAAATGTTGTATTTCTCCAAGCATCGAGCCATATGTTAGTGACGATCATCGGTGATGCTAAATTGATATGAACATGATCTATAATTTGATCATTGTTCTGTTTACCAACCTGTTCAATCGGTGTCACAACTGCTGCATTTTGTACCAGTACTAACGATTCTAGCTCTTTATCTTGTAATGAATGAATGATTTGGTTAAAAGTAGCTTCTGTTGCTTTTAGATCTGACAAGTCTGTTTGATAATGCTGATAGCTCCCATGTGTTGATAATTGCTTCAACTCATCATTTTGACTACGTGCTAAACCAATCACATGATAAGAAGCTTCCATAAGCAATTTTGCAATAGAAGCACCTAATCCTTTAGACGTACCAGTAATGACCGCATATTTCATTAAACTCACCTCATTTTTTAGCAATATTTAACGCATGTGTTATTGCTTCAATAATATCAGATGCTTCCTCAATTCCTACAGAAATCCGCACTAAACCTTTTGTAATTCCTAACTCCTTTTGAGCAGCTTCAGGCAAGTTTCGGTGAGAGGTTCCGATTGGATAGGATACCGTTGTTTCCACCCCTGCTAATGTTGCGACAATTTTAATCCATGCTAATGATTGGAAAAAGGTATCAATATCAGCATTTTCTGCTAATTCTATTGTAACAATAGCACCATTTCCCTGTTCAGACACAAATGTAGGATAATAAACCCTTCTAACAGCTGGATGTTCCTCTAACGATTTTGCTAGTTTTTGGGCATTTTGTACATGACGTTCCATTCTTACCCCTAATGTCTTCATCCCTCTTACTGTTAACCATGCTTCGAACGGACTCAGGTTTGCTCCTAGGTTAACACACTTCTTTCGTGCGGAAGCTATTAAATTCTCGCTGCCAACCACAACACCAGCAGTAATATCACTATGCCCACCTAAATATTTCGTAGCACTATGGACAACTAAATCTACTCCTAATACATATGGTTGAACTAAGTAAGGTGTTGCAAATGTATTGTCTATCATTGTTTTCAGCTGATGTTTCTTTGCGATTTCGACAACTTTTTTAAGATTTTCCACACGTAATAACGGATTCGTAATGGATTCTGTATATAATAAGACAGTATTTGGCTGAATATGCTCTTCTATTTCTGCATCAAAGGATATGAAGCTAACCTCTATTCCGAATTCCGTCAATTCATTGGCAAGTAGCTCATAGGTACCTCCGTACAAATCATTGGATGCTAATACATGATCTCCTGATTTCACTACAGAAAGTAATCCCACAAGTATAGCCGATAATCCAGACGATGTTGCTATTCCACTCGGAGCACCCTCAAGCTTCGCAACTGCTTGACCGAGCTCATCTGTGTTAGGATTTCCAACACGTGTATATAAATAATCACGTTCCCCTGTATAAAAGTTTTCAATATCTTCTAAATCTTTAAATGTAAAAGCAGAGGTTTGATGAATTGGTGTAACCTTTGTTGGAATTCCGTCTCGTTTCATTGTAATATGTACAGATTTTGTATCAAATCCTTGTCCCATTCTCCTCTTCCTTTCTATTTGTCTATGTATTACTTTAACGCAATCTCAACCTATTTCCAAATAAGAAGATGTCAGAGAGCTACCTCTGACATCTCCTATCCTTATTGATCGCGTAACCATGCCACACACATTGTTCCATGACCTGTGTGTACACCTGCTACTGGTACTAATGTTTGTATTTGAATTTTCAATTCCTGATAGAGCTGTTCAAGCTCACTCTTCCATTGCTGGGCTTGGTCGATTACCCCACCATGTAGAATACATATTTCCTTTAATGAATAAGCATTCATCGCTTCATCTATTAAATGAAACATTTTCTTCTTTGCCCTTTTTTTTATTCTTACTTTGTCCTTGATGACCACCTTACCATTATCAAATCCAAGAATAACATGTATATTTAACAAGGAAGCAAATATGGATTGTGTAGTGGTTACTCTACCACTTTTACGCATTTGCTCAAAGCTTTGTGGCATTAAGTACATTTGAGCAAGCTTAGGCAAATCGCGAATCTTTTCAACAATTTGTTGAAAGCTCTTACCATTTCTGTGCATTTCCAGACCATTTTTAATCATTTTCCCTAAAGCAAAATCACCTATCTTAGAATCAATGACCTCCACTTCAAATCCGGTTAATTCAGATGCAGAAACAGAGCTTTGGTACGTGCCTGTTAGTTGACTTGAAGCATGGAGAGCAATACCGCAGTCATACTCTTTTTTAAGTTTTTCATATAATTCCACAAAATCACCAAAGGCTGGCTGACTTGTTTTCGCCCCGTCCCCATGCTTTTGTAAAAGCTGATAGAATTCCTCTTTCGTTAAGTCGACATCCTCACGATAGGTTTTCCCGTTTATAATAACATTAAGTGGAAGGATGTATATATTATGTTTCTCCGCGAATTCCTTTGATAAACCTGAAGAACTATCGGTAATCCATGCTATCTTTTTCATCTAACCGCCCCATTTTCTGCAATTATTTATTACCTTATATTTTATCGAACAATATATAAGAAGTAAAATTATTCGACAAATTATCACAGTATTAGTCTTTCACTATTTTTTATTTTGTATAAAGCAACTTAGATAATTTCGCTATGTTCGACTTTCTCCATTGTTAAAGGTGTAAAAAAAGCGAAGAGGTCTCCCTCTCCGCTTTTTTAGTGCGCTGCATGGCCTGATGTTAGAACCCAAATGGATCCAAATACAATAACAAGTGCTAAGAACACACTATAAACAATATTTACAATATTAATGACCCCTTCTTTACCTTCCGTTACGTGCATGAACATAAACAACTGAATTAATGCTTGGAAAATGGCAAATGCACCAATAATCCACAAGATCACCAAACTTGAGAAGTCTGTATAAAACTTAACAAAAACAGCAAGTAATGTTAGTGCAATCGACAGAAGAAACCCAATTAAAAGATTCCATGGAAAATGATTTGACTTTGCACTCATCTATATCACCATTCCTTTCAGATAGACGAATGTAAAAATAAAAATCCATACAACGTCTAAGAAGTGCCAATATAAACTTGCGATAAACAATTTACTGGAAGTCTTTTCAGTAATTCCACGGCGAACTAATTGCACTAGTAATAAACTAATCCAAATAATCCCGAAGGTTACGTGAGCACCATGAGTACCTAATAACGTGAATAATCCAGCAGTAAAACCACTCGTTTGAATGGTTGCACCTTCATGAATGAAATGAAGAAACTCATTAATTTCAAAATATAAGAATCCTGCACCCAATAATAAGGTCACAATCATCCAAGTGAGTAAGCCTTTTTTATCGTGATTTCGCATAGCGTGAATAGCAAGGCCTGAAGTGAAGCTACTAGTTAATAGTAAAAAAGTTTCGATCAAGACATCCTTTAAAACAAAAATGTCTTGACCTGCAGGACCAGCTGCTGTGTTATGCTCTAGAACGAAATAGGAAGCAAACAAGGTAGAGAATAGGACAATCTCAGCACCTAAAAATATCCAAAAGCCTAATATATTCATTTGACTCTGTTGTGATTTATATTCTAAAGGTGTTTCTGTGTGTGAGCTCATTTTAATTCACCCCTCCATTCTCGTTCTTCTTCCTCTAATTCCTCAACAGGTATATGATACCCATCATCGTAATCAAAACTATTCGCAATTAATCCAATAATAATCAATACACTTGATATAATCGCTAGCGTAAACCATTCAAATACTAGGAAAAATCCAACAATGCCAAATGCTACACCAAGGAAAACTGGAGTCCAACTATTACTTGGCATATGGACAGGCTTCAATTCAGATTTTTTCAGACCTAGCTTGCCTGATTTCTTCTTGTGCCAGAAATCATCTAAACGATCAACTTTTGGAACTACTGCGAAATTGTAGTGTGGCGCAGGTGATGCTGTTGACCATTCTAGCGTTCGAGCATTCCAAGGATCATTGCCTGCATCACGTTTTGCATAGCGGAAGCTCCAGTAAATGTTATAGCATAATGCTGCAAATCCTGCCGCCATAATCAGTGATCCTACTGCAGAGACTCCTAGCCATGCTCCCCAGCCAGTGCTTTCCGCATAGGTGTATAGACGACGAGACATACCATCTAATCCGACAAAGAACATTGGCATAAAGGTTAGGTTAAAGCCTATAACAAATAACCAGAAATGCCATTTTCCAATTTTTTCATTTAATTTAAATCCAAACATTTTTGGCCACCAGTAATATAGAGCTGCAAATACAGCAAATACGACACCTGGAATCAATACATAGTGGAAGTGTGCCACTAAGAACATGGTATTGTGATATTGGTAGTCAGCTGCTGCCATCGCAAGCATTACTCCAGTTACCCCACCGATTGTAAAACATGGAATAAAGGCCAAAGCCCAAAGCATCGACGTTGAAAATTCAATTCGACCTTTTCTTAAAGTAAATAGCCAGTTAAATATTTTTACTCCTGTCGGTATGGCAATCATCATGGTAGTTAAGGAGAAGATTGAGTTAACTGCCGCACTATTACCCATTGTATAGAAATGGTGTACCCATACGAGCATACTTAGAAATGCGATACCCGCAACGGCAAATACCATAGATTTATAGCCATATAAATTTTTACGTGCAAAAGTAGCAATAACCTCAGAGAACATACCGAAAGCTGGTAGCACAACAATATAAACTTCTGGGTGTCCCCATAACCAGAACAAGTTGAGCCATAGCATTGGATCTCCACCACTCGCCACAGTAAAGAAGTGTGTACCGAATAAACGGTCCATGGACATATATAGTAAAGCAACAGTGAAGATTGGGAATGCTGCCACGATAATGATGGATGTGATTAAACTAGTCCATACAAAGATAGGCATCTTCATCCAAGACATACCAGGTGCACGCATTTTTATAATTGTCACAACAAAGTTAATCCCTGACATCAATGTCCCAATACCGGCGATCTGAATGGCTATTGCATAATAGTTATTTCCGACGCCAGGAGTAAATTCCTTACCTGCTAGAGGAAAATAAGATGTCCATCCTGCATCTGGCGAACCGCCAATAACAAAGGATACGTTAAATAGCATCGCTGCAGCAAAGAATAGCCAAAAACTTAATGCGTTTAATTTAGGGAAAGCAACGTCTCGTGCTCCTATTTGTAATGGAACAACAACGTTCATAATCCCGATTAACATTGGCATTGCCATAAATAAAATCATGATCACACCATGTGTTGTGAAGATCTCATCATAGTGCTGTGCATCTAAAAAGTCTAACTCAGGTCTGGAGGTTTGAGCCTTCATTAATAGCCCATCAACTCCCCCTCTGAAAAACATTAAGACACCTGAGATAATGTACATAATTCCAATTTTTTTATGATCAACAGTTGTAAACCATTCATTCCACAACCATTTCCATCTCTTTAAATAAGTGATCAATGCTAAAAGCCCAATCATCGTTAAGCCAATTGCAATTTGAGATCCTAGTATTAATGGATCACCAGTTACAAAAAATTCATCTAAGGACATGTTCTTCACCACCTCTTTTAATGATTAGAGTGATCTTCCATATGGGAGGAATCACTATGTTGTTCGGACTGGTCGTTTTCTGATTGATGCTTAGATTCTATTTCAGGTTGACCATCTAATTCTTGCTCTTTTTCTTCTCCATGCTGAATCTCATAAAGTTCAGGATGAATATAATCGGCTGATCCGCCTTTAGCATGGTCTATCCAATCTAAATGAGTATTATTAAAGGTCATACGACCAACCACTCCAGGCTCTAACAACTCATCATATTGATCCTCTGTTAGTTTGTTTGCTGTTTTCTTCACATCATGAATCCATTCATTAAAGTCCTCTTTAGATTGTGCTTGGACTTCGAAATCCATATGGGCATAACCTCTACCATTGAAGTTAGTATTTCTACCATAAAAAGAGCCTTCTTGGTCTGCGACTAAGTAAAGGTTTGTTTGCATATTTGCCATGGTATATTTTTGGCCACCCAATTCAGGTACCCAGAAGGATTGCATCGTTCCAGCTGAGGTTAGTTTAAATTGCACTGGATGATCCTTCGGAATATTAATATAGTTCACTGTTTCAATATTTTGGTCTGGATAGCTAAATATCCATTTCCAGTCAGCTGAAGTTACATGGATAACCAGTGGTTCTTCCTCTTCATATCCTTGCGGGATATCTTCCACTTCATAGATCGTTTTTGTTGTAGGGATCATCAATGCAATAACGATCAATACAGGGATACCAAACCATATGATTTCTAAAATATGGTTCCCTTTCTCTTCTTTCGGTTCAAAATCTCCATCATTTGGTCTTGCCCGATATTTCCACACAATGACAGTGAACAAAATGAATACTACTGCTACTATAATGAGCATAAAAATAATAGAGAATATAATTAAATCTGATAAATTTCTAGCTACAGGTCCCTTCGGATCAAAAACTATTAATTTATTTTCACAACCAGCAAGTATTAGCGGTGTGACTAATAATAAAAATAGACCATAGACCTTTTTCAATGCCTTCATCTTATTACTCCCTCCATAAAGCATCTATACAAAACAAATCCAGTTCAGTAATGGGAATGATTACCCCTCTTTCTTCTCCATTGTTACATCTAAATATGATGAAATTATGATGAAAGAAAATTTGTCATAGAAAGTTCAATTTTGAACCAAAGAGGGAATAGAAAAGGAAGTGAAAGTGTTTTACGTAATGCACAAATAGGAAATAGTGAAAAAGATCACAGACATTGATAACATAACTTTTATGATTAGATGGTTAGCACTGTGATACAACAAATTGAAAAAGACTGGAACCTTTACTATTCCATCAAATTTCTATACTATTTTAATGAGGATTATTTTAGCTAAAGAGGGATAGACATGATAAAACCGACAGTTTTAATTGTAGATGACGAAAGGCAAATGCGAACAATGCTTAAGCTACATCTTCGCAATAAATATGAATGGATAGAAGCTTCCAATGGTAGGGAAGCCATTGATAAAATGAAAGAGAACGATGTAAGTATTGTGTTACTAGATATTATGATGCCGGAATTAGATGGGATGGAAGCATGTAAGAAGATGAAGGAAATGAGACCAGATGTACCTATCATCTTATTGACCGCATTAAATGATACATCACAAAAGGTAGAAGGGTTAAACATTGGTGCAGATGATTATATCGTCAAGCCATTTGAGCCAGAAGAGTTGATTGCACGTATGAAAGTACAGCTCAGACATTTTTCCCATACAAAGGAAAAGACGACGAATCAGCAGGTAAACTTTGCAGAATGGTCTATTGATCCTCAAGCTAGATCTGTGAAGGTAAAAGGAAATGAACTGAAGTATAGCCCAAAAGAATTCGATCTTCTATACTTGCTTGCCTCCCATCCAAATCGCGTATATACGAGGGAACAATTATTGGATATGATTTGGGGAATGGATGAGATTGTCGATATAAGAACAGTGGATTCACACGTTCGCTATGTGAGAGATAAATTAAAAAAAGCAGGACTTCCTTATCAGCCAATTCAAACTATTTGGGGAGTTGGTTATAAATTTATAACGGAGGATTCCAATGAGGTTAAATAGTGTGGTTTTTAAAATTGGTGCGACGATTTTATTTTTGCAATTAATCATTTTAATTCCATTTGGATATATTGTCTTACAGCTTATTCTAAATTATTCCATTAATCAAACAGAAACACAGCTTGTGCAATTATCGGAAAAATATGCTGGGGAAATTAATGAATTAGAAGATCCTGAAAATATTCAGTTATTAGAGCATTTAACAGAAATGACGAATACAAGTGCTGTCATTGTCGATCAAGATGGTAAAATTATTACAAAGGCAAATTGGCATGATGAATTAACGAATCAAATAGTAACAGACGATCAATTACAGCATCTTCATAAAGGCGAAACAGTTATTGAGGAGGTCTCCTTTAATGGTTCTACCTATTTAAAGGTCGGTCAACCGATTGTGAAAGAAAATAAAAATGAGGAAAATGCTAGTGTGATCTTATTCTCGTCCTTTGGTTTAATCAGTAATTCTATTCATAATATTATCATCCTCGTAATTTTAGCAAGTCTAGGTGCAATTGGTCTGGCAATAGGCTTTACTATCTTTATTTCCAAAAAAATTGGTGGTCCACTAATAGCTATGGAGAAAGTCGCAAAACAAATAGCGGAGAAAAAAGATTTCTCTCGAAAAGTAGACTATCAAGCAAATGATGAGATTGGATCACTCGCAACTGCCATCAATCATCTGTCACAAACTCTTGAGAGATATCAGACAAACAGAAATGAATTTTTTTCTAATATTACCCATGAGTTAAAAACACCATTAACCTACGTAAAGGGATATGCTAATGCAGTAAGACATGAAATGTACCAATCAGAAGAAGAAAAACAAGAGTTTCTTGAAATTATTGAAAATGAAGCAGACCATATTAGTAATTTAATGGATGATTTAACCGATTTATCCAAAATTGAAGAGGGTAAAATTGATTTAAACAAGGAAGCATTTAATCTCAATATGCTAGCAGAAGAAATGATGCGTCGTTCACAATTTAGAGCGAATCAAAAGGGTTTAAAGCTAAATGTCCATACACCGAATACCCCTCTTCACTTATATGCAGATAAGAATCGGATGGAGCAAATTTTTACTAATCTTATCGAAAATGCAGTCCGTTATACAGAAAAAGGAGAAATAAAAATAGAAGTAACCGATATAGGAAATCACATTCAGGTAAAAATTATCGATACAGGTATCGGAATAAAAAAACAAGATATTCCGTTCTTATTTGAACGGTTTTATCGAGTCGATAAATCTAGATCTAGAGCAAATGGTGGAACAGGTTTAGGACTTTCGATTGTGAAGAATCTTGTGGAAATGCACGAAGGAACAATTGACTTTGATAGTGAATTAAACAAAGGAACAACAGTTACATTAACATTCCCTAAATAAATAATCGATGGAGTTCTATGGTTAGCCCCCCCTACACTTATAATAATCCTATCATTGGGTAAAATCTTACTAATGTTGTTGTGAAGGGATTGGCAAGCATGGAACTCCAATTAATCGAAGTATATATTCCTACTGACCGGTTTGAGGCATTTGAAAAAGAGATTAAGGCATATGAATATATTGAAAAATGGCATCACCAAGTCTCTAAGCAAGTACAACTAGTGAAAATAGTCCTTAATAAAAAACAAACAGAGGAAATCCTTGATTTTCTTGAAGTGAATGATGATCAAACAAATGAATTGAAAGTAATTCTATACAACATCTCCACCTATTTACCCCGAATAAAACAAGAAGTTGCTCCAAATGAAAAGGAAGAAGAAAATAGAGAAATCGCTCGAGCGAGTAGGCACGAGTTATATAATGTAGTTCAATCTTCTAGTAGAATCAACTTGAATTACATTTGGTTACTTATTTTATCAGCTATTGTAGCAACTGCAGGAATTGTCAAAGACAGTGCTGCTATTGTTATTGGTGCAATGGTGATTGCTCCCTTAATCGGACCATTTACTGCTATTGCATTTTCTTCCATCCTAGGAGATTATCAAATAATAAAAAAAGCTGTTACAACCGCGCTACTCGGTCTTGTAATTCCTATTAGTATTGCCATCTTATTTGGAGTCATCTTTCCATTACCAAGCCAAAGTAGAGAATTTCTAGCTCGAACGAATATTGAATTAATGGATATCGTTGTGGCCATTGCAGCAGGTGCCGCTGGCGCGTTGTCTTTTGCAAGAAGAGTATCGGAGGCGCTTGTAGGCGTTATGGTATCTGTGGCATTACTTCCCCCAGCTATTGTATTCGGGATGATGATTGGTTCTGCAGCGTTTGAAGAAGCTGTTACCCCTATTTTGTTATTACTAGTCAATATTAGTGCCATCTTACTTTCTGCTATTATTATTTTTTGGATTAGTGGAATCGAACCGAACAATTGGAGTGACCTTCAAGCTGCCTATACTTCTAAAAAATATGCACTGCTTTTTGTAAGTATTGTTATCCTCATCTTAGCTACTGTCATTTACTTTATAAATTTTTAATATCCATTGTAAAGAAAAATTTACAAAATATAGCCTTGTCGATTAATGTATCTATTAGTAGAATGAGAACTAACTATTTCATTTTAAGGAGGCTTTATGAAAAAAAATTTACAAAACTATCTTAATATTTTATGGATCGCGACAAGATTGGGATTCACCTCCTTTGGTGGGCCGATCGCACACCTCGGTTATTTTCACGAGGAATACGTGCGTCGTAAAAAATGGCTAGATGAAAAAAGCTATGCAGATTTAGTGGCACTATGCCAGTTCTTACCAGGACCAGCTAGTAGTCAAGTTGGTATTGGGATTGGAATGATACGTGGAGGTATCTTAGGTGGAATTTTTGCATTTATCGGATTTACTTTACCTTCCGTTATAGTCCTTATGTTATTCGCGCTTGCGCTCCATCAATTCTCTTTTTATGATGCAAGCTTTATTCACGGTTTAAAAATTGTGGCAGTTGCTGTAGTAGCACATGCTATTATGGGTATGGGGACGAAGCTAGCACCAGATCTTTCGAGAAAAGCCATTGCACTTATAGCGCTCATTATCATGGTTGCATGGCAATCCACTTTAACTCAGGTTGCTATTATTCTAATGGCAGCATTGATTGGTTTACTTTTTTTTAAGAAGAAGGATACAACCGAATCTACCTTTACTTCCTTAGTGTTATCCAAGAAAACAGGACTATTTAGTATTTTACTATTTTTTTTATTCTTGCTCATTCTCCCTATCTTTAGTCAATTAACGAATTGGCAGTGGTTAGCTATGTTTGATAGCTTTTATCGCTCAGGTGCATTAGTTTTTGGCGGCGGTCATGTTGTTTTACCACTACTTGAGCAAGAATTTGTACCTACAGGTTGGCTTACAGAACAAGAATTTCTTGCAGGATACGGAGCAGCCCAGGCAGTTCCTGGACCATTATTTACTTTTGCCGCTTATTTAGGGACTGTTATCAACGGGATTCCGGGAGGACTACTAGCTACATTTTCCATCTTTTTACCTGCATTCCTACTTATTATTGGGGCATTACCATTTTGGCATGCATTAAGGCATGTGAAGGCTATACAGGGTGCTTTAATTGCTGTTAATGCAGCGGTTGTCGGAATATTAATTGCAGCCTTCTATCAGCCTATTTGGACAAGTACCATCACCTCAGGTAAGGATTTTATTCTCGCCGTCATCTTGTTTAGCTTGTTAGCTTTCTGGAAATTGCCTTCATGGATAATTGTCATAATCGGACTAATCGGTGGCATGCTATTACCATATCTACCCTTTTAGCAAATCTTATCATACTTATGAAAATGGTGTTGAAGATTTTAAACTTTTCTTGCACCATTTTTTATTAAGTATTATAATATGAATATATGTTCATATATTATATTATGGAGGTATTCTTATGGGACATTCACATGATCACGGTCATGGACACCACCATCATACGAATAATAAAAAAGCTTTAATGCTTAGCTTTTTTATCATTTTTGGTTATATGATCGTGGAAATAATTGGAGGATTATTAACGAATAGTCTTGCACTTTTATCTGATGCAGGACATATGTTCAGTGACGCATTTGCCTTAGGATTGAGTTTATTTGCATTTAAATTAAGTGAACGGATGGCAAGTCCATCTAAAACATTTGGCTATAAACGATTTGAGATAGTGGCAGCCTTTATCAATGGAATAACGCTTATTGCGATTTCTGTTTATATCTTTTGGGAGGCATATCATCGTTTCTTAGAACCTCCTACTGTTAGTCCGACAATGCTTTGGATCGCTATTGTTGGTTTTGTAGTCAATATTGTGGTTGCATTAATTTTGATGCTTAGTGGTGATACAGAAGATAATCTGAATATGAAAAGTGCTTTTCTACACGTATTAGGAGACCTTCTTGGATCTGTCGGAGCCATTGTAGCTGGAGTGCTAATTTTATTTTTTGATTGGTATTTAGCAGATCCTATAGCAAGTATTTTAGTAGCCATCCTCATTTTAATAAGTGGCTTTCGTGTGACAAAAGATTCAATTCACATCTTAATGGAAGGCACACCGATCAATGTTTCTTTTGAAAAGGTGGAAAATTCACTAGTAAAAATAGATGGTGTCATAAGTATTCATGATTTGCATCTTTGGACGATCACCTCTAATTTTCCTGCATTTAGCTGTCACATGATCGTTGAAAGGGAAGTCAACCGTGATGAACTATTGAAAAAAGCTTCGAAAATCTTACATGATCAGTTTGGAATTCACCACTCTACGATCCAGATAGAAGGTATTGACGCAAATATTGAGAACCATGAAGATAGCTGTAACTAAAGGAGGCAAACAGAGCAATGACTGAAAGCAAATATGAAGAACTTGATGAAGAAACGCTTTTCCTTGTGTCACAAACCTTTAAAGCACTTGCAGATCCAACTAGAATTCGTATTTTACATCTTTTATTTGAACAGGAGCTATCTGTTTCAAACATTGCTACTACCCTAGAACTAAATCAATCAAATGTTTCACACCAATTGCGCTTCTTAAAAAATTTACGTCTGGTTAAATATCGTCGCGATGGAAAAACAGTCTATTACTCTCAGGATGATGAGCATGTTATGAAGATATTACAGCAATCCATCGATCACGCCTGTCATCATTAAAGCTTTAATGCTTTGAATAAGGTTGTGGCAGTACTAAAGCCATCCAAAAGTTTAAATAAAAACATTTGGATGGCTACAATCTTTTAAACACACGTAAATGAATCAATACGTTCTAGATCTATACCAAAGTATATCCAATTAAATCCAGTCCATCGATAACCAGCTACTGATCGTCTCCCAACAAAAGTTGGATAAAACCAAAAGCCTTGGAAACGATTGAGCCAAATATACGTATATCGATATAAACAACCTCTTATTCCGCCTGGATCAACCGCTTTTACTTGTGGTCCTCCTAATGCTTGTGGCTGCTGTGGGATCTGCTGAGGTGGTGGTCCTAATGGAGCTCCACCAGGTGCTGCTTGTGGTGGAGGTCCAGGAGGTGCTTGCCCTTGACCTGATCCTGGGAATCCAGGGAATCCCGGAAAGCCTCCGCCAGGAAAGAAAGGAAACTGCCGATCCTGATAAACCAAATTACCATGATGATCATATACTTCAGAGTGAGATGGATACATATATTCCACTATTATAACCTCCTATCTCTTACACTATATGATGTAAAACAAAATAGGCAATTTGTCCATCACAAGATTCTCGGTCAAGTCCATGGCAGTTCGATATAAAGATGGTGCTCTAACTCTTTTCCTTCCACAGTATAGCCTTTATCTATTTTCATCTTTCCAGCTGATAAACCATTGAATTTCGCATAATCATACATTGCTCCAAAGGTGTTAGCGATATTTTCTCGTTTACCATTGTGAAGATGATACAAATAGTTTTTCTCTGGTATCGTTATCCTTTTCATATCACTTGGAATTTGACTTTCTCCTTCCATTTCTACACAAATAAACTGAGTATAAACCCCGTTCTCTTCATAAAGACTAATATCCATCATTACATCGGTTTTTCTGTTCTCTATCTCTGGCAACCTTTTTTTAAAATGCTCCCATTTCAGTGGCATCTCACGATGAAGTCCTTCCCAATTACTTTCGACAGTGATTCCTATTGCATGAAATTCTGGTAATTTAATCTTTTCCATATGTTTACCTCCGTTTACATTAGCTTATTAGTTCTATTATTCGATAAACGGAGACATATTCCTGCTTGAAAAGCCGAGAAAGCTCATTATGGAAAATAGCAATATATAATTCTTCTAGGCTAAAATATTATAAATACTTCTTTACTACTTTTGTTTCATGACAGGAAAAAAGGCTATCCCTGCCCTCCATAACCGTTTCTAAATGAACATCCCGCCCCCAGAGCCGATAAATATAGGGAAGCGTCTTTTCCAAATATTTTATATCTAATTCCTGACCTTCAAAATGGTGTTTTAAATAAAGCTCCCCATTTCTTGAATAATCCCCATTTTCTACTGTAATATATGGAAAACCACCATTTAATCGATCAGAAATCAGCTGGTCTCTTACCTCCTCCCAATTTTTATCAACTATCTTGTATTGGTGGTTTTGTTTCTGGAATAAATATAAATCTTCACGATCGACTAAATCCTTGGTTAAATAGTTTCGCATAAAAGAGATATCAGACTCTATTTCACGAACTTCAAATATTTTCTCACGACCTGTACCTGGCTTTATTCCCATCTTCTTCATTTCTTCTGTTGGATTATTGTAACGCGATTCTATATCCTCTAGAATCCTCACCCCGAGATAATACGGATTAATATGAGTTTTGGAAGGCTGAACCACGCTCGCATTTAATGAAGCAAACTCAATTATTTCATCACTCGTTAAGTCTAGTTCTCTTAAAATCCTTTGGTGCCAGAAAGTGGCCCAACCTTCATTCATGATTTTCGTTTCGAGCTGTGGCCAAAAATAGAGCATTTCTTCCCTCATCATTGTTAAAATATCTCGCTGCCAATCGTCCAATTCCTTGCTATGTTCCTCAATAAATAACAATAAATCCTTCTCAGGTTCTGGTGGAAAGGGTTTTTTCCGCTTTGGTTGGTTTGACGATTTATTTTCGGTGTCTTTATCTAGCTCCCATAGATCATCATAAGCTGTGATTCTAGGCTTTTGTACATTCTCCTCTTGATCCTTTTCCCAATTCAGCTTTGCTTTTAGCAATGTTGGATCAATATGCTCCTGAATGGCAAGTACTGCATCTAAAAATTGTTCCACTTCCTTAATTCCGTATTGTTTTTCATATCCATTAACCCTTTCAGCAGTTGCAGCCATGCTCTCCACCATATCCCGTTTCGTATTTTGGAAGCGAATATTATTTTTGAAAAAGTCACAGTGGGCCAACACATGTGCAACAATTAATTTATTTTGGATTAGTGAATTGGAATTTAATAAAAAAGCATAACAAGGGTTCGAATTAATGACAAGCTCATATATTTTACTCAAACCGAGATCGTATTGAAGCTTCATCCGATGGAACTGCTTACCAAAACTCCAATGGGAAAATCGGGTTGGCATCCCATATGCCCCAAAAGTATAGAGTATTTCTGGTGGACAAATTTCATACCTCATCGGATAAAAATCTAGGCCAAATTCTTCGGCTACTTCTGTAATTTCACTGATAGCCGCTTCTAACTGCTTTTTTTCCTCACTCTTCAAAGCATCTACACCCCCAACTAACGATTGTTATAGTATATGAAAGAATGCTAAAAAAAGGACATCTGATTCCAGATGTCCTTGATCTACTATATATTTTTATTACAACACTACCTATTAGTCTGGGACGTACGAGCTTCTGCTGATGGAAATCTCTCTTAATGTCAATTATTAGTGTATTAATCCTAATCTTAAGCTAATTTACCAAATTTATCTTTGCATTTACCATTTGTTAAGCTGTAGCCTTTAATATGAAAGCCTTTATTTTTCAAAAAGCGAATGGCTACATTTTTTTCAAGATGATCAGATGCAATGATATGAAGAGAACGTCGTGGTATTTCCTGATAATACCGATGCAAATAAGGCACAGGCATGACCACTGCATCATGAATCTTGTCATTGGAAGCCTGCTGATAATCACGAATATCCAATAATACATTCTCCATCGAATCTTCCTTATGAAAATCAAGGCAAGGAATTCCTTTTATTGGAACATATCTAACGTATAACCATTGAACGATCAAAGCCAATATAGCCAATCCAATAATTGCTGTTATCAGCATTTTCTTATTCCTCCAAATTCATAGAAGAGCTTAGATTTTAACAAAACATAAGACATTACATATCGTATAAATTTACTGTTAAATTGTCAAGCTTTTCCTTTTTTGAAAATTTTATTGGCTTACTTTTTCCCAATATGTTGCGATGGTTTGCATACCCTTCTCAAAATGATCTACAGGAAAGCTTTCATTTGGAGAATGCAAGCGATCTTCTGGTGTTCCAAACCCTAGTAATACAACAGGAATATGATAAATACTATCAAGCCATTCAACTACAGGAATGGAACCACCCATTCGAACATAAACTGCTTCTTTTCCAAACGTCTCCTCGAAGCTTTCTGCTGCCTTTTTCATTAATGGATGATTAGGATCGACTCGATATGCCTTTGCAGATAGAGGTTCTTTTTTTATTTCTGCTGTAACTCCTTCTGGTAGATGATTCTCTATATGCTTAATGAGTAAATCCTGAATTTCCTGAGGTTCTTGTCCTGGTACTAAACGACAAGTCAATTTAGCGGTTGCGGTTGCTGGAATAATAGTTTTCGTACCTTCTCCCTGATATCCACTATATAATCCATTGATCTCCAGTGTTGGTCGGGCCATTGTATGTTCTTTTGCCGTAAATCCTTTTTCAGAAACCGTTCCGCTTGCTCCAGTCGTTGTAGCATAATCTTCACTAGGCGCTTGCGCCATGAGTTCCCTTTCCTCTTCTGTTAATTCTTCTACTTGATCGTAAAATCCATTTACCAATACGACTTCCTCTAAGTTCTTCATTGATGCTAAGACATGAGCCATCGCCATCGCTGGATTCCTTATTGCTCCACCATACATACCGGAATGCAAATCACTATCAGGTCCCTTTATCGTAAACTCAAGACCCGTAAATCCTTTTAATCCATAAAGAATAGTCGGTTGATCATTGTCCACCATGCCAGAATCAGAAATAACAGCAAAATCTGCTTGGAACTGGTCTTTTTTTTCATTTAACCGTTCATAAAGGTTCGCACTTCCAATCTCTTCTTCCCCTTCAATGCAGATCTTTACATTGATAGGTAGCCTTTCTTTTGTTTGAAGATAGGCTTTAAATACTGCTAAATGCATAAAGACTTGCCCTTTATCATCACTTGCACCGCGAGCGTAAATTCTCCCATCTCTAATTTCTGGAGAAAATGGTTCACTTTTCCACTCATGAAGAGGCTCAGCAGGCTGTACATCATAATGACCATAGAACAAGACAGTTGGCGCATTATCACTTGCTTCTAACCATTCTGCATATACTAACGGATGTCCTTTTGTTTCTTGAATCTCCACTTGATTAAATCCTGCTTCTTTTAAATAGCCTGCAACAAATGTTGCTGCATCCTTCACATCTTTTTTATATGTCGAATCTGTACTTACACTTGGAATTTTTAAGAACTTTAATAATTGATCGAGATTTTCTTGTTGATGTTCGTTCAAATACTTGATGACTTGTTCATCCAATCTACTCAATCCCTTCCTTTTCTATCCATTTCATAGTGTAACACGGATGATACAGAACATTCATGTTTTTTGCACTATAAAATAGCAAAAAACCATCCTTCCTAAGAAGAATGGTTCTTAAACTATACTAAAGCCTGAGATAAATCCTCGATTAGATCTTCGATATCCTCTATTCCAATGGACAAACGGATTAAACCGTCTGTGATACCTAGTTCCTCTCGTCGATCTTTCGGAATAGATGCATGGGTCATTCTAGCTGGTATCGAAATTAAGCTTTCCACTGCACCTAGACTTTCGGCTAAGGTAAAATATTTTACTTTACTTAAGACTTGATCAGCTTTTTCACTACTTCCTACATCAAATGCAATCATACCACCGTATCCAGCTGCCTGTTTACTTGCAAGCACATGGTCCTGATGCTGCTTAAGACCTGGATAATATACTTTCGTAACATTCTCGTGCTGATCTAAGAAAGTAGCGATTTTATTAGCATTTTTCTCAATAGCTTCCATACGTAGTCCTAAGGTTTTGATTCCACGTAGTAATAACCAAGAATCCTGCGGTCCTAATATTGCTCCAGCAGAGTTTTGGATGAAATGAATCCTCTCTGCTAGTTGATCATCCTGGACAACCACTAAACCTGCCACAACATCACTATGTCCCCCAATGTATTTTGTTGCACTATGAAGAACAATGTCTGCTCCAAAGTCAAGTGGTAATTGAATGTAAGGTGTGGCAAAGGTATTATCTACCACAAGAAGTAAATCATGTTTCTCTGCCAATTGCTTCATTTTATTTAAATCAGTGACTTTTAATAAAGGATTTGTTGGTGTTTCTATATAGAGAATTTTTGTGTTCGGTTGAATTGCCTTTTCCACTGCATTTGGATCACTTGTATCCACGAAGCTATGGGTTAAATTCATATGGTTTAACACTTTTGTTGTTAATCGGTAGGTTCCCCCGTAAACATCATCCGTTAAGACAACATGATCCCCAGCCTTTAGCAGCATCATAACCGCATTAATTGCTGCCATTCCTGATGCAAACGCAAAGCCATGAGTACCATTTTCTAGTTCAGCTATAACCGTTTCAAGAGCGTGTCTTGTCGGATTTCCCGTTCTTGAATATTCATACCCCGTATGCTTTCCTGCTTCAGGTTGCTTGTACGTACTTACTTGGTAAATAGGGACAGAAACTGCACCCGTCCTTTCATCTCCGGTTATACCACCATGAACCATTTTCGTTTTTCTTCTCATTTTCTCCACCTCAATCAAATGAATAGATCTCTTTACTTAGATAACGTTCACTACTATCTGGGAAAATGGTGACAATATTACTGCCTTTTCTCGCGTTTTGAGCTTCTGTTAATGCTGCACACATTGCTGAACCAGAGGAGCTACCTACAAGCAACCCTTCCTTCAACGCCAGTTTCTTTACCATTTTAAATGCATCATCATCATTTATAGTATAAATTTGATCAAAATAAGAACGATCCATATATTCGGGGAGGAATTCCATCCCTATCCCTTCCGTTTTGTGGGGGCCTGGCTTCCCGTTAGCAATAACTGATCCTTCAGGCTCAACAATTACGGTCTTAATATTAGGGTCTTTGTCCTTAAAATATCGCGCAGAACCCATAAAAGTTCCACCAGTACCTGCGCCGGCTACAAAAACGGAAATATTCCCATCTAACTCTTGATAAATTTCTGGTGCGATTGATTTGTAATAAGTGTCTGGGTTCGCTGGATTAGCAAATTGCTGAACAGTATAACTATTCGGAATCTCCTTTAATAGTTGATTCGTTTTCTCGATTGCACCTTGCATACCCTTTGCTTTAGGTGTATGCACAATTTCTGCCCCTAAAGCTCGCATAAGCAATTGTTTTTCTTGGCTAAAATGCTCAGGTACACAAAATATAATGTGAAAACCTTTATTTACAGCAGCTAAAGCAATACCAATACCTGTATTACCAGCGGTCGGTTCAATAATCGTTCCACCTTGCTTTAATTCCCCAGATCTAATAGCTTGATTTATCAAATACAAGCCTAATCGATCTTTTATGCTACCACCAGGGTTAAAAAACTCTAATTTCGCAAAAAGTCTCACATCATCTGGGAGATCAAAGTTGGTGATTTCTAATAATGGTGTGTTTCCAATCAATTGCTGTATATTCCTATAAAGTGTCAACGTTAATCCCTCTTATTCAGCAAAAACAATATGCCATTCATCTTTACCTTCTAACATTTTTTTGGCGATGTCCTTCGCACCTTCTAGGCTATGATTAGCAGCCCAACCACATTGAACTTCATTACATGCTGGAACTTCTGTAGCATTTAGCACATCATGTAATGTTTTTTCTAATGCATCAACTACATCATCAAAGTTATCATTGTTAAGAATAGATAAATAAAATCCTGTTTGACATCCCATTGGACTAATATCTAATACATTATCAATATGGTTACGTATATTCTCAGCCATTAAATGCTCAATAGAGTGTAGTCCTGCCATTTCCATGTGATCTTTATTTGGTTGACGGAAACGAATATCATATTTGTACACTTTATCACCATTTTGACCGGTAGTGACTCCGACAAGTCTCACATATGGCGCCTTTACTTTTGTATGATCTAGATTAAAGCTTTCTACATTCATTTTTTTAACCAAGTTAAACACTCCTTTTTCATTGTTTTCTTGCCATAATTAACCAAACATATTTGTTACACTGCTTTGCCTCAAATTGAAATCCATTTTGTGTAAATAGGACCTTTAAATCTTGAAGAAAAGGATAATATTCTGTTTGTAAATCATGTAATAAGTCCGTATATTCATTTGCTTCTGCTTCCTGATGAAGTTTTTGCTTCGCTGCTTGATTCTTATATACCGTATCAGCAAATACTATACGACCATTGTCTGCCAGTATTTCATAGAACTGTGTGATTGCCTTATTCTTTTCTTCATCTGTTAAATGATGAAAGGCATAGGTACTCACAATCGTATTGATTTCAACAGCTGGTTTATGATATTGAAGAAAATCTCCGTCTTTAATATCTAATTGTGGAAATTTCTTTTGAGCAAGCTCTCTCATTGGATCTGAAGGCTCAATGCCAAACACGGTGTGGCCTTTTGCGATGAGCTTTGCCGAAAGGTTCCCTGTCCCAACCCCAAATTCTAATACATTCCCTACCGTGAGCTTTGCCACTTCATTTAGTATTGTATCATATCCTTCGAATACATCTCTATATTGAGGGTCATTTCCAGTCACTGCATCATCATAGGAAGACGCCCATTCTTCAAATACATCCAAAAATTCTCTCCCCACTTTAAACCCTCCGTCAATATTATTTAATTCATACTATTTTACTCTGTTTTATCGGAATTGTTACCACTATATCATAAATAAGTAGAATATGCAAAAAAAGAACAGGTATCCATGTTCGGTACCTGTCCTTATATATAAATAATTAGGAAGCTTCTTCTTGCTCAGGAAAAACTCGATTTAACATATTTCCAATTCGATTAAAAAAGCCTTCCACTGGCTCGCCAGCATCTAAATCTTGTGCATAACGATCAGCTAAATCGAAGAAGTCTGGATTTGTAGTAATATACACATTATCGATATCTTTATTAACAGATTTCACAATATCGGTAATCTGTTTTCGGACCTTATCACTAATTTCGTTCCCTGTTTCACTTGTATCATTTCCATCTTTGTTCCAAGATGCAGCAACATAAGCATTGTTTTCAGTCGTTAATACATATACGCGATTAATTTCTGGAAGTTCTTCCTTAATACGATCCTGTGCTTTTTCTGCGACTTCATAATTGTCGGACTCTTGATTAGTATTTTGGTTATTGTTATTCGTCCCATTATTACCATTATAGCCAGGGTTTTGATTATTCATAAAGCTACCTGGATCTCGACCTTCTTGGTTTTGATATTGATCATTTGGTCCATGACCTCTGTTTATATCTCTATCGTTCATTGGATCATCAGAGGTCTGATTATATCCAATTGGCCTAGTATTATTATTTACATCATTATTACCTTGTCCGTAATCATTATTACCACAAGCAGCTAAAGAAATTGTCGTAGCACATGTGATGGCTAGAGCAGTTCTTTTCCAATTCATGACATTCCCTCCTTTTCATCAGAATTATCATTATTATTTGTTGAAAAATAAAGGTTTATCCTTGTATTCCATATAAAAATCTTGGAAAATCCACCATAAAAACTGATGGTTTCACAACCTAGAAGTCGTGCATACTATGTATAAAGCGAGACTTTCCAACGGTTTGGGCATGTCGGACCTGCCATGATCACGACGATGAGGTGTTTTCCTTCCATTCATCCTCTACTGTTGGTTAGCAAAAATTCACATGAATAATTATCGCCTATATTAACTCTTAATTTTGGATTATTGGGCGGTATGGAAATGATAAAACGAAGAATCCCCTCCACTAGATGAAATAAAAAGGTAAGAAAGGGGAATGAATGGTGCAAAATATAGACTATGACAAAGCTTTATACTTTACTTTATGGGGGCATTGGGACGATTTGTTAGTCTTAATGGTTCGAACAAATGATGATTTACTTGCAAAAAAAATTGAACAATTTCTCCACGCCTATCATTACCCTATTTCAAGGGAATGGTTATCGATGACACATGAAGAATTGTTACACTATATAGATCATGCCTTACTAAGCCAAATGACGGTAAAGTGAGACTTCCATCAAGGGGGTGATTTTTCCCCCTTGATGGTTAGCGAAACTTACCAGGATGTTTAGCGACCGTTTCCTCCTTAACTTCCTTGAGCTTCTCCATTTTTAAGGAGGATTACGGACGCTTNNACGCTGTAATTAAAAGAAAGTGGCCACTAATTTGGTCACTTTCTATTTCCCATACATATAAAATTAAATTATGATGACATGACTGAAAACCATTCACAATCTGAACGGTTATGGAACAAATAAAGATTATGGATATGCCCTTCTCGAATTAGGAGCAGCGTTTGATTTTCCATTCTTTGCATTATGATTAGCTTTGGAATTAAATTTTTTTTCTTGTTTCTTCTTGTTGACATTTGGTCGACTTTCTTGTTTCTTTTGATTAGCTTTTTGCTTCTTATGGTTGTCTTTACTTTGACTGATCTGTTTAGTATAGCTATTGTTTTGGTTCACACGGCTTTTTTCCTTCGCATGCTCAGGTATTCGTTCGTTTATTGTATCTTTAACTTTGTTTTGGCTCATTGCAAGACCAGGCTTCTGGGAGTTCTGCCCCTTTATTGCGTTATTTTCCCTTGCTTGATCATTAGCTTGTGGAGGTAACAGAGTGGCAACAGAATCGTTTGTTTCTTTACTTTTTTCGCTTTCAACAGGTACAGGATCGCTATCGTCTTCGTCTTCCTCTAGATGATCTTGGTAAAAATTATGAATAAGTTCTTCTTCTTCTTCATCCAAATCAGGAAGTGACTCCTCATTCTCCTCTACCGAAGATGTCGAAATAGCCGTTGCCTCTTTCTCTAGTTCCTGTGCCGCAACCTCATTCATTGACTTTTGTTCTTTTTGAGCCTCGTTTCTAATTGCTTCCTTTACCTCATATATCGCCATCTCATGTTGATTCTCCCCATAATACTGATTAAGTTCATCCATCATATTCTTCTCATTTTTTTGATGAAGATAACTAATCGCCATTAAAACAGGAGAATCATTGGAAAGTTCAAAAGTATTTTGGGATAATTCAATAATTTTTTCAGATACTATAAAAAATGATTTGTTTTGCCAATTAATTTGACTAACAACCTGCTCTGCATCTTCATTTAGCGCCTCTAATTTCAAAACTTGAAAGTTTTGGTCAATCGACACATTGATACTTGGATTAATATCAATGCTTACTACTGCGTATACGTCTTCCTTCGAAACCCATAAATATATAGGACTTAAAAGTAAAACACATATAATGGCCATTGTAGCGATTTTGAACGGTACTCCTCTAAATAGTGGCAATATATGATCCCATATGTAGGATTTAGATTTAAATTGGATCTCCATCCCAATTTCTTCCTTTTGTAATGGCCTAACCTTGTGGAACAATCCTTGCCTGTCCATGACAATGGAATACCTTTTTTTATGTTCCACAATAATACCTTTTTTCACGGATCTACCCCCTCAAGGTATTCTCTCAAGTAAACGAAATCACCAGTTAAGATGATAAAAATAGTCAGAATATATTTTCTGTTTCTTTCTAGTGTTTTCTTACTTACTGGAACTTCCTTTAGTAATTTTTTTATTGGAACCCTTTTCTTAGTCAATACATATTCCCTTAAGGCTTCGTTTTTCGCTAGAATATTCGCAGCAAACATTGCTGATTCCCTTGCATCCTGGTGTTTCGGTGAAATAAGCGTTAATTCTTGAAACGTTATTTTATATGCTTTTAATTGCCTCGTTAATTCTAGTATTTCCTGTTGTCGGTTCCATGCATCCATCTTTAATTGATGAATACGTGTTGCTTCTTTAATCTCTTGAGGTGTCTGATTAAATTCTGTTTCCTCCATGTTTTCAAGGGATGGAACAATATACTGCCTTTTTTCTTTTCTTATATAATCAATTACTTTTCGCTTAATAATCACCTGCGAAAAAGCGAGAAAAGACGTTCCTTTTTCTCTTGAATACATATTCATAGCATCATGGAAGGCAATCATACCGATACTGAATTCATCATCACTCGATTGTTCAATATACCTTTTACATACTTCGGATACACATTTCGCGATAAAAGGCTGATATGCTTTAATTATATCATTCTTTAGCTGCTCATCACCTCTTTGTATCATTTCGATCTGATCTTCTAATGTTATTTCATTTGCTAACTGGTTCTCTAGCATTGTAGATCACCACCAGCATTTATAATTTTCGCTATATTTATATTATTTTTGGCTGTATTATCCATAATATTTTTGAGAATGTTATCTAGTTGTTTATATTGTAACAATTTTCATTCACCAACTTTTAATAAAAACTTTACACTGTTCTAGTTTAATTGATAACAAAGTTACAGTGCTACCATGCTTTCATTACAAATCATTAAATTTCATTTTCAAAACCTAGTATAAAAGTCACGTTGCGGTAAAACACTCGATATCTTTATGAAAATTTACCTACCTAACCGGTAATTGGTTGTTAATTTCTTCTATTGGAATTGCTAGACCTACTTTACTATACTGTTCGTGATTTATCGTTGCGAATACGACACCTATTACTTCTCCTGCTTGGTTTAATACTGGACTACCACTATTTCCTCTATACACAGGGGCATTTAATATATACACAGGGGTATTCCAATCTGTTAGTTGTGTTGTCCCAATAATTTGGCCCTTATTGGCAATTCCATTAAAACGTAGTGGATTTCCGATAAATAAGACATTCTGATAATCTTTTTCTGTCACTTTATCCGCTAAACGAAGAAATGGTAGCTTCTCCCCGTCTATTTTCAATAAAGCAATATCTATTTCTGGTAAAGCCTTGACTACTTCTGCATGATAAAGCCCTTGTTTTTCAAAAGCTACAGTTATAGTCGGCTGTGATTCTATGACATGATAATTCGTTAAGATATACCCATTTTCAGAAATAGCAAAACCTGTTCCCTTGTTGTTTTCTCCTTCGATAACAACAACTGCTTCGCGATATTGGTTCACTTGGTCGTCTTGCATTAATATAGTGGAGGTTCTAATAAAATCAATGGCGGGTATGGAGAAGGTCTGTGGAAAAATAGCGATAACCTGGATAAACATGGCGATAACAATAGACATTAATGCCCATTTTGGAATATGAAGTGTTCTTTTCTTTTTTTCGTTTTGCTCTTCTTTTTCTAATAATTGTCGTCGTTCTTCTTCTAATAATTCGAGCATTTCTTCGGCACTCAGTTCTTCATACAAATCCTCATCTATGATATCCCATTCCTTGTCATCCGAATTTCGCATTACATCACCCACCTTACACAACATACTTAGAATAGATTATAACACTTTTCACAGGAATAGTGGGAATTAGGATTTTTGGTAAATGCTTCTTTATTAAATGTTTAATACAGAAAAATCCGATCGATAATTCGACCGGATTCGTTTCTATACTTTTGTTATTCATTTACAGAGTTCTTTTCTTCCTTCGTATGAGAACCAACCCAACCAAGAGAAGGGCGAGTCCTGCTAAAATAAAATTACCAAAGAAGCTGGAGGTGTCTGGTAATTCGTTCATTTGGCTCTCTTTATTGTCTGCAATATTTCGTTCTCTTTCACTTTTTACAACGTCAGCGTCATTTTCAGGCTGGTTGGAAGTAGGTTCTGCATTTGCTGATTCCTCTTCTTTATTGTTTACTATTGGTTCTACTGTTTGATTGTCTTCCTTCATTTCTTCCGGCAGAATAGTTACCTTTATTAGATGCTCAGAGAAATTACCTTCATCATCTGTTGCTTGATAAAGGAATTGGTATTCTCCTGGTTTTTTGGTGGAAAAGGCATTCTTCTCTATTGTTTCTCCATCACTATTTTTAATGGTTAATAATAACTCAACATTTTCATCTATATTATCTACTGCTTGTACCTCTGGAAAAGTGAATTTATCTCCGTAAGCGAGGGTTTTCTGGTCCTCCTCCACGCCAGTGATCATCGGAGCCTCCGTATCTTGTTTGACGATAATATTTAGGACAAGTCGATCCGTATTTTTCACAGAATCAACAGCAGTTGCTTGAAGTGTATATTCTCCTATAGCTGGGGATTTGGAGAATTCCTCCCACTTAATTTCTTCCCCTGTCGCATTGTTTGTTAGTAGATTCTCAACCGGAACCTTTTCATCAAAATCATCTGTTGCCGTTATCTCAGGAAAATCAAAGGGCTCGCCAACTGGTATTGTTAACGTATGCTTTTCCCCCTCATATGTAATCACTGGTGGTTTATCAGAGTAATGTACAAGTCCAAAACCGTATTCAGAATCACGACCTTGTGGCCCTAAGTCATTGGCGAGATTTTGTGCTAATTCTCTTAATTCAGTTGCCGAATGATTAGGCAATTTTTGTTTCAGAATTGCAAGGATTCCAGTTACATGTGGTGTTGCTTGGGAAGTACCACTGTTTTGGGTATAGCTATTTT
>JACYYJ010097704.1_pt1 | contig 41299 bp, 64 predicted proteins | sample 8236861 | NCBI WGS metagenome assembly JACYYJ01 (sample SAMN14103086, study PRJNA606662) | landfill metagenome | isolation source: landfill solid waste | place: India:New Delhi, Okhla landfill site | collected 2017-11-05
CCCCAAGGCCCAAAACCGGAAGGAAGGAAACGCCCCCAAAAATTCCTTATGAGAAGAAATTTCGACATTGCTTAACCGCGACCCACCGGCGGGGCCTCCGGAGGACCCAAAACGCCCTCAAAAACATTGGGGTTTTGCCTGTTTTTTGGGCAGTTTTGGGCCGTTTTCGTCGAAAAGTCCAATGTTTTTGAGCATCGCGAAGCCGATCGACATGCGTNNTCACATCGCGGTTTCGCCCCGTTCGACGGTCAAAACTCCAATGTTTTTGGCCACCCACCACCCCCATTGCTCGCCGATTCCCAATGTTTTTAGGCGTCGAACAGCCACGCAAGCGGCCATCCGACGCCAAAACCCCAATGTTTTTGAGCAATGCAATTCCCATAAGCACGCCGAACCCCTTTGTTTTTGGCCAGTCACAACGCAATGTGCCGCCTCTTGAACGCAAAAACCCCAGCGTTTTCGCGGGCTCATCGCGGCCAGTTGCGGGTCATGAACCACAGCGTCACGCCGAAGAGGGACGTGATTATCGACGACCACACCAGGCCGAACAGGATCGCATCGAGCGTGGTCATCAATCCCCCCTCAGCCGAAACAGCCAACGAATGAAGGCCATCACCAGCGACCGAACGACCAGCCCAACCAACGACGCGAACAACGTCCCGGCGGTGACCGCCGCGACGCCATAGGTGACGATCGCCTGAGCATTGTCTCGGGCCAGATCGCCGCCCCGTTCAATCGCTTTGTCGAGGGCCAATTCAGCGATCGCCTCAAGCGTCTTTCGCGAGGGCTCTAGATAGTAGTAAGCGACGTGTTCGACTCGCTTGCCCTCTTCCAAGCTCACCACTCGGCCTTCAACGCCTGGTGGCGTGAATGGCGAAGTCGCCTCGACGGGTGCAACACCGAGCCCCATCACGATTGCAATCATCACGGTCGCCATTACCATCGCGCTCCACATTGGCCATTGGCACACCCGCCTCCGTAGAAAAACGGTTGAGCCTGATACGGCTGATAGGTTTGATGTCCCGCCGAATAGCTCGGCGAGCGTTGTTCGAACCCCTCGGGAGAGATAATCCCTTGGGGCTCGTCGTACTCGGTGAAGACCGCTGAAGGCGGCACCTCACCAGTGAATTCAAAGTCGGGTGACGGGACACGATCGCTCGGCGGACGAATCCGCCGCGTGCTGGTCGCCACACCGCATTGGCATGGATCGCACTGACAATCCTCGCAGCGACACTCGCCCGCGTCGTCGGTCGATTCCCACAACGTGGAAACGACGTAAAAGACGTTTGGACGTCGCTCAACGAGCCTGGTTGTGCCATCGCCGCACGTGCAAGGTTTCTCGCCGCAGTCCGTGCAACCGCCCTGATAAAACTCCTTAAGCCGCCACGAATCGGGTTGGCCGTACATGACGGCTTCCGGCTTCCCGTCGACGATCCGGGCGAATGCTGGCGTACTCTCGATGTCGCATTCCTGCGCCAGTGAGGGATTGTCCGCGAGGTCCACAATCTGCACGTGCGCCGTCAGTCCCTCGGTTGGATCGCGCGTCACCGTCCAGCCCTTGCCAGTCAGCTTGGGTACGGTATCCCGCTCCCAGACCTTGCAGGGTCCGCAACTCTCCTGAGTGAAGAAAATCACGCGGCGAGAGGGTTTCGCCGCTGGCTTGGAAACTTCGCGCATCCCGACCGAATCTGTCATCGCGATCAAATCGAACGAGGGCATCGAATCCAAACGGGTCATGACGATCGGAGCATCGTCGATCAAATTGAAGGCCACCGGCCCCTCGTCCATCGCCACCGGCGTGGATTGAAACGCCGACATCGTCGCCGCCGCCGTGAGGCATGCGAGACTTAAGACCGATCCAGTTGCCGCGATTACCCAGTTCACTTCGCACCTCCCTGATTAAGTGGAAATCGATATCGCGGGCCTTGAAGCCAGCGAAGTTTGAGACGGCGAACGAATCGCCCTGCTTGAGAATGTAGGCTGCCTGCTGCCAGGTGATCCAAAATCCCCCGGGCGGCTCTCCGTTGAGCGGTGCCGGGTGCATGTTCGATCCCCAAGAGTTGAGGCAGTAGAAATATGGTTGGGAAGCACTGCCGTCGTACCCGATCAGGCACATACAGTGATTCCACGATCCATTTCCCCGGGCGACTATTCGGCCGTCGCGTGTGTCAAAAGAGTTGCTGCCGAAATTGGAGCAAATCGGGATCGGATAGCCGTTGCAGATGGCGTCCCGCGCGTCCTCCGGCGTGCGTATTGGCGATACCGTCTTGACGCTGAATTCCTTGGCGATCGTGACGAAGTTCCCGGGTGCGCCATTCCGGCCCCATTGCTTCGCCACGGACCCCGAATAAGGCGGAACGCCCTGGGCTTCGACGCTCAAAACGCCGTAATCCCGGACCGCCTTCGCGGCCCAGGCTCCGATCGATCCGTCACTGTTGCCGAGCTGCCCGCCGCCCACCTGGACGCGGGACGTGCCGTAAATGTAGGGCGGATATACGTCCTCGAACTCCGCCGCTTGCCCGGTGGCAACCGCGACCGCGAGCAGATACGAGACGCCATTCCGCCAGCCCCAACTGACGCAGTCGCCGATTTGTTGGCGAGTGTTCGTGAGGTGTTGTCCCCCGTTGACCTTCCTCATGTGGTCCCACAGGACGACCCGTCGGGTCGTGTTGTCCTGCCGAACGACCTGCCCGTCGATCTCGGGATAGATCAACTCAAATTCGGGCATCGTGGCCACGAGCGGCGCCGCTTCAGCGACGACCGCGGGCCCGGCCCAACCTGTAGGCGGATGGGTGTCCGCCGGTGTGCGATCCGTAAACGACAACGCCGCCAACCCCGCAATTGCGAGGATGGCGACGAACGAACCGGCGATATAAAACCGCTTCGAAAACTCTGGCATCGTGCCTGAAACCTTACTGTTCGGCGGACATCGAAAGCCCGCGTGCGATCTCGGTAAAGGCGGTCCCCGCATCCTTCGCGGTGACCAGTTCCCCGGCCGTGTGGTAGCGCGTCAGCAATGCGTTGATGTTGCTACTCCACGGGTGCCAATGGCGTTTGTTGGCGGGCGGCATCGCCGATGAACAGGCCGATTGCCCCGCCTTCATCGCCGTGTTTAGCGTGGCATGCGTCCCGCTTTTGATATCGTTCACGACGCGGTCGAGAGCCCCCGCGATTGCTCGCGCGTCCCCCTGCCGGTCTGGCGACTGGCATTCGAGGGCCGACTCAAGCGCTGCCTCCGCGAGCCCCTCGAATACGCTCGGCGATGGCGGGCTTGGCCCGGGATTTGGCCCAGGCTCGGGGGTGTTGCCACCCGCGAGCGCCACGCCGATCATGACTCCCACGGAAACCAACAGCGCGAAAAACACGAGCGGCAGAACCGCCCCGACCGCCTTGGTCCCCGTCCATTTGAAAACGTCACCAATCGTCAGTTCCCAGAAGGCTGACGAAGGTTCCGGTGTTTTCGGCTCCGCTTTCTTCCGTGTCGCGGGCTTCCCGCTCGCCTTTTTTGTCGCTCGTTTAATCGCCAATCGCCTCTCCCCCATGAGTTAGCGTTGAAAGAATCCATCCCGAAACGCACAACGCGACGGCGATCTACTTCAGCAGAAACTTTCGAGCGACGTTGGTGAGAACGGCAGCGACGGCGCCCAACACGGCACCAACGGCCGTGCCATCATCGAGCACGCCGGCGAGTTGGCCGAGGAAAGGAACAACGGCACCGGCGGCGGCAATGAGCGCCCCCTTGCCGATCGAAATCAGTTTTTGACGTGTCTCTTCGGACATGGTCTCTCCGTAGTTGGTTAGCGTGGGAAACGGACCGGGGTAATTGGTAGTCAGCGTTGAGGGGCAGAGTTAGCGTCGAGAACCCGCGTCTTCGGTTACCTCCAAACGCGGAGGACGGGGCGCGTTAGCCTCGATCTCGGCGGCCACCTGAGCGGTGGCGACTTTGATAAATTCGCCCTTCCAGCTGACCGAGGGGCGACCCGCAACGAGGGAGACGCGAAAGCCGCCACGGGCAAGCGAGGTCTTTCCGGCCTTCTCAAGCGCAGTTTTTAGATCGGCGTCGATCGCGCTCTTCTCCTTGGCGATCGCACGCGCTTCGCGTTCGAGTTCCTTTTGCCGTTCATCAAGACTTCGACGCTTTTTCAAAACTTCCGGGGTGATTTTGGGGGCCACTGCCATGACGCATCCTTGCAGTTGAGAAAAGAAAAAGAGGCGGCGGGGCAGGCCCATTTGATTCAGGGTTTCGTTCGCCTGGATCTGGCCCGGCCGCGAATTCGAAACAGGGGGAATCCGATTCCCCCTGGGGCTCCGATGGGGTAAGATTCGGCGGGGCTTCCCTGCCCCCTGCGGCGTCCTGCCTCGCCGAATCCCCCCGTGTCACTAATAGGGGATTCCCGCGCTCAATTTGCTATAATCTGCGTCGGGAAAAGGACTTAACGACGTTGCGGCAGGGACAATCAATGAGCGTTGTGGATCAGTACGGCGCGCGGGTGGAATTGCCGCGAACGCCTATTTGCCGGGTGGTGGAGCAACTCGAAGGCTGGGCGCGGGGGCGCCTCGATCGAGAGGATTATTTGCACGCCTGGCTCTTGAAATCCGTACTCGGATACAGCGATGAGAGGATCGCCAAAGCGCAAAGAACAAGCCGCCGGACAGTCCGAAAGCGGCTTGAGAGGGTGAGCGACGTATTGTCAGATTTGGGCTGACCTGCTGTCAGCGTCACGCGGGAGGAATCGGACCCGGGCAGATTTTAAGAGCCCCCGCAATAAATGCATCTTGAAGCGAACCTGCCCTATCCCCCACGAAATAAAACCAATTGTCATCGAACGGGAATTCCGAGTCGATTGATCCTCGGGGAATTGGAACCGAAACCGCTTTGGAACCCGGCGAGTCCGGATCGTCGATCACGACGCCAGCAACGTCAAAATAATACGTCCCGGTTCGCCGGCGCCGCCCTTGGAAATAGACAGGCTGATCGACGGCCGGAACCCGCGATTGCACAGCGGCGGGAACCGGAATAATCAGCGGCCCCGCCGCCGTGTCCACGTAATCGACGCCGGAATAGAGGGTGATCTCTCCACCGGAACCGATGGGCGTCACAACTACCGCGAGGGCGCCATCCGTTCCGATCAGCGCCGTTTTGCCATAGATTGCTTCGAGCCACGCGGCCTGCGTTGGCGTGAGGGCGTTGATCTCAACGCCAGACAAATCGATCGACGTTAGCTCTCGCGTTGCATACTCCCACACTTCTTGGGCCGTCGTCCCGCCACTACTCACCGTTAGGGACCGGGTCGCGTAGGCCCAAATGTCCGCCGCCGTTGGTGCCGCCGCGACCATATTCCCCGCGATGACGGCACCCGTTTCCAGGTCAATCGCCAGCCCGGAGAAGTTATCTGGAAGCGCCGCGTCGAATTGGGATTTGGTCAACAAACCGGAAACGTCGGTCCTGAAGTCACCGACGCCAGCAACGGCAACACCAGCAACGCTCACGAGATTAACGTCACCCCCCGTCACCAGCACGCCGTGTGAGACAAGAGCTGCCAACGCGGCCGCCTCAGTCGCCGTCGCGTCCAACGGTTCCGTCGTGGGGATGGCCGCCAATTGAGAGTCGAGATCCGCAGAGGCGAGACCGACCGCCCCACGGACACCAGCTTGCGTTATTGTGCTTGGTGCCACCGTACCAAACAGCACGTCGAAAACATTTGCGTGAAGCACTTGGAATTCACGACGCACCGCCAGCGCCCCAGCAACATGGCACGACAGCACAAGGCGTCCGATTGTGTCCGAGTCGGTCGCGCCAAGCGTCGTGTAAAACCGACCGGCGGAGATATGCGTTCCACCCGTCGAAGCAGCAACTTCTGACGTTGCCCCGTGCTTGAGAAGGCGAATATCAGTGTTTGCGATGGTGAGCGCGGTTTCTTGCGTGTTGCCATCCGTCGAATCGACGAACGGACCGAACTCCACAACCTGGCCAGCGGTGGATTGTCTCAAGAATTGCATTAACAAATCCCTTGCTGTTGTCGGTGGTGGGCGATGGCAGCGAGATTGGCCGCCTGCCCTGTCACAGCCCAATCCTCGACCGCCTCTAAATCACCGCCCGTGAACGCTTGCCCCCAAACACCAAGGCGGACGATACCGCCGAGTAAATATCGCGTATTATATCTCACGCCAAGTCGCACATACGGAGTCGCGGCCTCTCGCGGAGATCCCGTGTCCGTTAATTGGTGCCTCTGTACCCCACCAGTACGGAGCGTGAAAACGTGGCCTGACCGCGAGAGCGTCATCGTGTGTTGCGTCGCCGACGACAGTGCGGAGCCTTGCAATAGTAACTGAGACTTATCACCAGAGGGCGTGATATACGCACGAGGCACATTGCCCGACGTTAGATCAATCGCCCAGGTCCCTGGGGTCGTGCTGACCCCAGAATCAAAACTAGATGCGAGAGCTTGATCCCGTCCGCCCGAAAATCCAAATCGCAGCACAAGTGTAAAATCGCCCGTCACCGGAAGCAGACCCGACCCACCAGTTAGGTAGTCGTTCGACCCATTGAAATTAACGATATTATTTGCGTCGTCGTGATCCGGCGTTACGCCCGCCGCGAAGTCACGACCAGACGGGCCGATATCCTCCCACAGCGACACCGCCCCGCCCGCCGTCGTGATCGACCCGTGGACAGCGGCGTCAAGAGCAAGGCGGTTTGTGTCTGAAAACGGGATAGCCATCACGCCGCCTGGATAAAGCGGTTATTGATTGCCGCTTCGACGGCGCCCTGAAGTGCCACGTCCGTGATCCCACTCCCGAGGTCAATAAAGTCTGGGTGATCCATCACATGCCACGCCACTTGATCCCCGATACTGCCGGGTGATCGGATCGCCTCTCTTGCCCAGGTCAGTTGATCCGTTGTCGCGGTCTGGTTTCCGAGCAAATACAACGCGTATTGAACCACCGCCGACGTGCAGCGGTTCACAATATTTTGCCTCACGGCGATTCTATCAGCGTGATTCAATGCCATTTAAGCGCCTCTGCATGGGTTAGGTGTTCCGGCTAACTATACCGGCATGCCGAATTCAGGGTAACGGTCAGTCAGCGTTGATTGTAGAAATTCTCACCGGTGCGCACGCGACGTCGTACTTCTCGTACGTGCATTTCGCGGCCATTTCAGCCGCTTCCAGGGACTGATAGACGATCGTCCCCTGATCGTTGTGGTCGTTGTGCTCGATGGGGAGAACCAGTTTCCCCGTCGGTTGCCCTTCGTCGTCCATCACTTCAAGGGCATACAGTTCGGCAAATGTCATTGCAGTTCCTTCTGTTTTCGCGATTTGAAAACACGCAAGCGGAATGGTAGCACCATGCGACCACGCCGCGCCAGCCCGAACCATCAATTCACGTGGCGTCACGTCGGCCCTCCCCATGGCCATCATCGAGGTATCCTGTGGGGACATCGGCAATCCCTCTCCTGCGAACAACGCAGCCCTTCACAGGCACCACCTTCGGAATAGATCGCCCTCGACCAGTCCATCGAATTGCGAAATGCGGGCTCCTGAAATGCGGGCTGATTGATATGCCTTCGCCAACATCGAACCCCAATACCCCTCTACGAATGGCTTTCTCGACGTACTTATAGTCACCGGTCTTTCGATATTTGTCTTTGTCCGCCTGTATCACAACAGGCTCTACGAAGTCCGGATCGTTAGCGATCAGTGCGATTCCGCAGAACACTCGAATGCACGCCTCCACAGCAATGGACTCGCTTTCGGACAGCCCGGCGTTACCAACCGCCTGGACGGCATCTTCAACGCTTCCCCCACCGTCCATGAAGAACTGTGATATCCAATAAATAGGGATTTCTGGGAAATTGCGATCTTTCTCGCCAGAATCACACCAAATACCTATCCCAAACCTATTACCCACCATGGGGATGCGGCACGCTAGAAACTCCCGTATCCTGTGGTTGCCGGCGCGAAGCTCTCCCCCGACAGGAAACTGAACACTGATTGCAAACGGAAGGCTAACCGCAAGAGGGACAAGCTGAGAACACTTGATGGAGAGCGTCATCCTGCTCAAGCCTGCCGCGACACTGGGCCAAACATTGTAAAATGGCCGTCTCCCTTGAGACCAGGTGTGTTCGGCTGCAAATTGAACTCTTAGCCAGTTGTTACTAAGGCTAAGAATGTATGTGGATTCGTCTGGAATTGTTTCGTCTCTCTTTTTGAGAATTGAATACCACTTCGTTCGCTGATGCCATTTCATGCTGACTCTCCGTTAGCGTCCATCTGAAATCTGAAGCGACATCTGCCGCCAACTCTCCACCCGTTTTTGCCTCCGCTCATCCTCGTTGACCGGGCGGTGACGGACGGCAAACCACTCCGGCACCTGCCAATAGACCTCTCCGGTGACAATGTTTTTCGCTACGTAGTCGCCAGGACGTAGTTCCTGGCATCGGAGGCCGTGCGGTGTTTCCGCGACAAACCCCTCAAGTACGCCGTTCTCCCACCATTTAAGGTGCTCTGCGATCCAATCAGGCCACAGTGCCGCCGACGATAGCGCGGCCTTTGTGACCTGCATTGCGAGGCAGTGCTCGCCGCCCAGGGTTACCCAATGATCGCTAACCATCACTCAGCCTCCCAGGTTATTTCGCCGAAGACCTCCACGGCTGCGGCGTTGAAGTCATGCTCACTGCACCACGCGATACAGTCTTCGATTACGAAGTGATTTTCGTTTTTCCAGCCATCTTCCGTTGCCTCAATGACCTCGACGGAATAGGACGGATTCGCCGCATTCCGCAACCACGTAGGCACAAGACAGACAAACCGCTCACCCACCATCGCGGTCGGGATGCAATCCTCAGTTCGCACCCAGCCGATCTCCATTAATTCGATCCGGCCACCCATTACGCCCCCTCTCCCTCCAAGTGCCGATCGCGTCGGCATGTCGTGTTAATGTGCCGATTTTTACGGGTTTTTCGGCATGTCTGGTTGGCCTTTGTTAGCCAAGTCACCATCGGACCGCAGGGTAGGAGGCGGAAGACGTAACACTGGATGGCCCTCCCGGGCGCTCTCAGGTCAAAGCGACACTCACCCTCAAAACACGGATTGCACCTCGCGTGGAATAGTGCAAATCGCCACGCCACCTCGTCCAGCGTCGGGGCATCAAAGTATTCGCCATGACGACCATGCGGACTCAGCGACCGCCATTTGCAGCCTGGCCACTGGTACTCAACGTCCATCGTCCCTCCCCTCCGCTCTGTCCAAAATTGCCTGATAAACATCCCGCTTGATCGCGTGGATGTAGTAGGCAATCAGATCAATCCCGCCAACGTCAAGCGCCAGTTGGTGGGCTTCAATTTTTTGCTCAATATAAGCCTTGGCCCGTTGCCACTTTTCGCCGTCGCTCATCGCTAACCCCCTATCAGCCTTGGTTTGTTGGTGGCGGAACATCCAAGTGGTCGATTAGCTTCCCGCACGTTGGGCAGTATCGGTAGCCGGACGACTTAGGAGACCCGAGGCCATAATCGGACCATGTGACATTCGTGCATCCCGTCTCCCACCAAGCTCCTTGTTTCCTCTGCCATCGGCATCTGCGAATCGCCCGAAGAAAATCGAACATCAACGCTAATCTCCTGTCAGCACGGGTGCAGGAAGTCCGCGTGGCTTGCAAGCCTCTCTGTTGATGCGGGACTGGCTTGGCAACTTGCCTCCCGCATGCTCGACGGCCGCCAGAAATTCTGCGACCTCCGTCCTTTTTACAAATGTCGTGAAGGTGGCGCCACGACTCGTAAACGTCACACTCAAGGATCCCTCAGAGGTCGTCACATCTATTTTGTTTCGGGGAATCCTCAGTTGCCGGGATACCCTTGCGAGAGCCCGCCACTTAAGGTGGATCATCAACAAACTGGCTCCGTACACTGATATGCAAACAACTTCCCTTGGCGTAATTCCTAGCAACGCAGACAGGTCGCCCGCTTTGTGCAACCGTTTTTGTATTATCGTCATGGCCTTACCCTCACCATCTGAAACCCTCGCGTATCGATCAGCCCGTACGCACGGGCGATCTCGTCTATCCGCTCATCCCACGATTGCGGGCAATTGTTGTGGAGCGCTTCCAACCGATCCAAAAGTTCAAAATCCTCCCGCCGCACGCCTGATCGCTCCAGAGTCGGAGCAATAAGCCGCGAGAAATGCAGGTAGTGCTCCATTTCCGGCGTATAGTCGTCGTCAGAGATAAACAGGCCGATTGGACTCTTGCGGCCCTTCTCGCCGTGGTATCGGTACAGTCCGCCAATCCTTGATTGCACCTTCTGGCGCTTCAGGTGGGCGGCGACGCGGTCGAATATCTCTTGCCGAGTTAGCACGACGACCCCCTAAAACACAATTGACGCCAATGGCTGCACAAGCCCCTCGCCGCCCGCGAACCGAAAGTAGACCGGCAACTTATCGTCCGTTGGGAGACTGACCTCGATTGGTCCAGGCAAACGACGGATGCGATCGTCGTAATCACCAGAGATATCCGCAGCGCCGATCGGTTGCTTGAGGAGAAGTTCCCCGCTGCCGTTGCCTCCGCAGTAGTCGCACGGCTCAGAGAAATAAACGCCCTCGCAATTGCACTTCTTGCATTCACCGCCATCGTGCCATCCGCGTCCTTTGCATATCCTGCATTCACCCATGCACTTAAACCTTCCACGCCCATCGCATCGACAGCATGTCACAGTGCGTCCAGGGACAGCGGGCCACCTTGCTGGCCAGGGCTGATAGTCTCGCTTGTCGGCATGATCCCAGTTCATTTCGGCGATCGTTTGCGGAGTGACGCCGTAAATGGTGGATTCCACCCCTGCCGCTGGGGCTCGGATGGCGATTCTGGCATCGGTCGCATACTGATATCCGTCACGGATAAACGGCTTCCGAAGGTCAAACCGCTTGATCCACGGTTCAGAGTTGTAGCCGTCGCAAAATATGTCCCACGGGATTTCCGTCGCTGTTTCTGTCGTCATCGTCTCGCCCTCGCTAATTGTGTGTCAGCCTTAAAAGTCGTCGCTGCCATTGAGCCGTTCGAAAAACTCAACCTGGCCCAGTCCCGCACGCCACCAAATCACCTTTTGCGTCACACGGACCACGTAAGGCTTCCCGTTGCGCGTCGCGTGCAGGTGCCCGTCCTCGGTCGGCACACCGAGGACAAACCCTGCGGCCCTCACCCGCTCCAACCAGGCGATTTGTTCCGCGCTCCAATCCTCGGAGCGCGGCCCGAATTCCGCCTCGACCTCCGCGAGGCTCAACACCCGATCCGTGCCCCAGATCGTGAGACGCTCAGTCCCGCAATCCCAGCTCGCCTTCAGCGCTTCCCTGCCCGCGTAGTATTTCCCTTCGGCGAACTGGCGCGCCGCAAGCCGGAATCCACAGCGGCCGAGCGTCTCGCCAACCACCGCCGGTATGCCGCGAGCCTCGCAGCGAACGCCTGCTCGCGCTTCACGTTCGCGGTGTCCGCCGCCGTCCGCATCCGATACCTCCCCCTCTCCGTCGGCCAAAACGCCTGGTTGTCCAGGAGGCTCTGCGCCCGCTGAACCGAGATCCCCATTTCCGCCGCCAGGTGATCCGGCGTCATCTGTCCGTGGCTCTCCATGAGCACAACCGCCGTCAGGAGCATCGATCGTTGGTTTGTCGTCGCGATCATCGTTCGTCACCTCGTCTTGGGTCAGATCATCACAGGCCAGGAGACTCACCCGGCCATCCTCCAATCGCACATAGGCCGTCTCTCGGTCGTAGCGATTGGCAAACACGCTCATCACTTCACACCGCGTCCCGGCCCGCATTGCCCCGCTGAGAGACGGGATGTCGACGCGGATAATGGCTTGCCCCGCAATCATGTCGGCACCAAACCCTTTCTCCGGGCGAGCAGCGCAACTTGCCGGTCGTATTCGGACCGATGGTCCCGCTCGCCGGGGACCGACTGCCCGATTTCCGCGAGATTGATTTGCATTGGCGGTGGATGCCCCCGCTCCCGACGCTCGAAGTCGCGGATCCGACGGCGGGCGGCTTCGTCGTCGCACTCGGCCATGGCCCGCCGCATGAATCGACCGTCGCTCACAGCCCGCACGAACAGGCTCATAGGCTCTCGGATGGACTTCGCCGACCAGAATGTCCTGTCGGCCTCGATCGCGAACGTGACGAGGCGGTGGGGGCCTGCCTCGGACTGCTTGACGCGTCCGCTGGCAACCAGCGCTGGCCACACGGTTCGCAGCAGGAACTGCGTATCTCTCAGATCCTCCCGCGTGAGGTTCCGTCCGAAATAAAGATTTTCTAAAACACCATGACCGCCACCATGGTTTGTTTTAGTTTTTTGTTTTGGTTTTTTGTTATGTATATATTCCTTATAAGGGGTGTCGGATTCCGATAGGCGGGTGTCGGATTCCGATAGGCGGGTGTCGGATTCCGATAGGCGGGTGTCGGCGCTATCGGGTTTCGACCCACCCCCGCATTTCGACGCCGATTTGATACGTTCCCAGGCGACCCGAATCTTGTTCGCGCCCTGTCCAGACCGGTTGGAATCTCGATCGACCTCGATCCAACCAAGACGCTCCGCGAGCCGTCGAACCTCGCCGACCTTCCAGAGGCCCCACTTGAGACTCTCTCCGATTTCCTCGCGAGTCAAACGGCATCGCCCGTCGTTGAGCGTCTTATATTCGAGCAACTTCACGAACAGAAACAGATCGCCCTGCCGCCCACGGTTCAGATCCTCTAGGCGGTCCGTCGCGACGCGAAGTTGATATATCTTCGCGTCGCGATCGTCATATAGGGACGCACCGTCACCGTCATGGCCACGTGCCCGCGCCATCGTCTCCCTCCGATCATCCATTGGCCCACACTAGGCCGATCTATAAACGACCCCGGGAGGCGGGAATCGAACCCGCCCGCGCTGCCCAACACCAGCGCGCCCAGCCCGGTAGCGACTCACTCGCCGCAAATCACAAGCGCCTCCAACTCGTTTAGTAGTTGCTCCGCTCGCTCCTTATCAGTGACAACGTCTGCGTCCATCGCCGCGAAACGGTGCCGCAAACGCGTGATTTCCGCGACTAGACACAGTCCGGCCAAAGACTCAGAGGGGGCGGACTGCGATTCAATCACCTGCTTCGCCTCTTCCGGCGTCTCGACAGCCGCGGCCTTAATGACCCTGGCCATTGGGATGCGCGTCCGGCCAGACAATACGTCTGCCTTATTGACGACGCCCTCCGCGTCGAGCTTGTTGACCGCCTTGGCGTACTCGGCGGATCGCTCCACCTTTCGGCTTGAAACCCCATGCTCCTTCGCGATCCGTGTTGCCGTCGCCTTAAACGGCGCGTAAGGCTTCTCTTCTTTCCGCGCTTTATTCAGTCCGTCAGTTTGGCGGACTGATTTCCGAGGCCTCCCGGCGCCTTCCCGCTCGCCACCGTTCGCGGACTTTTCGGCTTCATACTTCTCGCCCAAGAGATAGGCGATCTTCTGAGGGGGAAGATTCCGCCTCGCGAGCTGGTTGTTGACGATCCAAAACCGTGCCTTGTCCCGGTCCGCGAACGGAAGCTCACGGACCGGAGGCGCGCCGAGGTCGTCGCCCGACTCCTGTTGCTCTTGCCAAAGCCGATAGCGATTGTGCCCGTCCAACAAGATCCGGTGATTGAGCCAAACCGTGATTGGCTCATCCGACCATCCTTCGAGCAGGATTTTATTTCGCAGTCTGCTCAGATCCTCAAGCGGATCGAGCAGGCCTCGAAATTCGTCGTCGATAATGACGTCTTCGATTTCCACGTCTCTCACTCCGTTGATCGTTTATCTCGCAGCTTGGCGAGATAAACCTCCTGGCGATTCACCGGCACCGATTTCGGAGCGTCGATTCCGATCCTGACTTTGTCCCCGTCGATCTCAGCGATGCAGATCACGATCGCGTCGTAACCCTCGCCGATAATGATCCGCTCATCCCGCCTTCGACTCAGTACCAGCATTTGCCTGTCCTCCGTGCCCAGCATTCACAATGTGGATTAAGACGCCGCGCCAACGAAACGCGGCGAATTCCTGTCCCCAACGCTCCCGCCAAACCGCCCGAAATGATGGCTCGGTTCGAAGCCGATCGAGCAGTTTCTCCGGCTTTGGAATCCGATCGCATTCAATGACCACGAGCTTTACGTAGCCCGAGCCGTCCGTCTGCGCGCCTGTGATGACGCTCATTTTGCGGCAGATGCCAGCCAGCCGAGCGGACACCGCCTTGGCGGAATCGATAGCGTGTTCGACAGTGACACGATTGATCGGGACGCCCATCACTCACCTCGCGAAGACTACGAATAGACCTGCGCAAACAGCGCCGAAGAGAATGAGACACGAAGACCAAAACAGGCGATCGGCCGCATCCCGCATTCGCCGCGACTCGATATTGGCCAGCGCCGCATTGGCAAGTTGGCGATTCGCGGCGGCATAAAACATCCGCGCCTGCTCGCACTCGGGGCAGGATACTGGCGGGCCGTCAGTCAAATACGGTTCGATTCGGTTCACGTCTGACTCCCTTCTGGGAATAAAAACGCGGGCGCCCTCTTGGCCAGGAGGCGCCCGCGCACCGGAACGGCAACGCACCGCCCCGCTAATTGATTGTCAGCGGCGATATGCCGCCCGAATGCGAAACCCGCCGCGCCCCGCGCGGAGGCAACGAACGAAGCGGCCACAAAGGCAACGGACGTGGCGGCCTCCTTACGGGACCAGGGCGCGGCGGGAATAAGAGGCGCGGGGGAGGTCAGTTGTCCGCCCGCGCTCAAGCGGCGAGGTCGAGTCGCCGACGAGAAAATTGAAAGCCGCGCCACGCCACACGCGAGAAGATGACCGGCCACACACCGGCTGAGAAGACTTGTGTGACGTGACGCGGAGGGAGAGTTTCCTAGCCGACGATGCGAAGCGTTGGCTCTGGCTCCGGCGCTGGACCCAGCGCGGTGGCAGCCGCCCCGAACAGCCAATCCGCGAGATAGTCGCTCGCGGCGCGATCGGTGTCCCGAGGCCGTCGGTTGAGATAATTCGTGTTGATCGTCGTCGTCTTCGGCGAGTGGCCAAGTCTCTTTTTCGCGACCGCTTCGTTGAATTCGTCCACGACCTTCGTCGCCACGGTCGATCGCACGGCCTGAGGCGTCACCCGCTGATCTTCGGCGATTCCCGCGCGCCGCTGGAACTTGGCCATCGCGTGATTGAAGTGGCTCAGGGACATCCGACGTCCAAGCCGATCGCGCCATGGCAATATCGGTTCGCCGGGCTTGGTCGGTAGCGACGCGAACACCCGAACGATTCGTTCGTCGGTGCCGAGCGGTATCAATTCCTCGCGGCGAGTTTTGCTCATCGCCGCCGGTAGCCGGATCTCCCGACGTTCCAGGAGCAAGTAATCGTCTGGCCGAGGCACATTGAGCAACGCCTCGCGACGCAACGACGTGATCCCCACCAAAAACAGAGCCGCCGTCCAAAACATGCGAGGATCGCAAACCTCCGGCCGGGGACTGGTCGCGAAGCGCGTCGCGTCGAGAAAAGCCGTCAATTGCGACTCTTCCAAGCAGACCGGAAGCGGATCGTCTTCCGGCAATGGCTGGTAGTAGGGTGGATCGGAAATGAACTCTTGATTGGCTCTGCCGTGCTTGTACGGCAGCTTCGGCCCAGCCCACGCGAACGCCGCGTTGATCGCGTTGATCTCGTTGTTGAGCGTCCGATTCGCCAGCGGTTGTCCGCGCCACAAATCCGACCGCCGGCGCGAAATGTACTCCGCGATATCCCGCTGGGTGATCGCCGCGATCGGCCGCGATATCAAACTCTGATAGCGCTGGAATCGCTCCAAGATCCGACGCACCTGCGCGGCGTGGTCGCTCTTGGGATACCTCACTTCGAGGTGATTCGTGTACACGAACAGGAACGTGGCGAAGCACATTCCACCGCGTTGCGGGTCGGTTTCGCGAGATAATGGATTCATGGCAGATGGCTCCCACGGACACGGATCGCGATGACCTCACGTCCTCCCTGGGCCATCGCGCGAACGCAATGCACTCCTGGCCTATTCCAATAGGTAGCCCACACGACATTCGCGAACCCATTTCGCACCCTCGGATTTTGGTCCGACTCGGACAATCCATTCGAGGTCGCTCGCGCAAAGCGCATCGCCAGCGCAACGCGATCGACGTTTTCAACTCAACTGGCCAGCACGCCAGGAGGCCCACGCCAGAGGGCGGGGACTTCAGACGGCCGGTGGTAACTCTTCACCGGCCAATGAAAAAAGCCGGTGTTGTTCAATCACCGGCAACTATAGCAAGTTTGCAATGACACGCAATAGCATCACGCGGAAATTTTCTCACGCCCCTTCGACGTTACGCGGAGCGTTGGTTGATACCCAATCCGACTCATGATCTCGTAAACCGAATCTAGTTTGAGCGAGGAGACGTATTTATCGGAAAATAGACGCGAGAGGCTTGATTGTGTCATCCCGAGACGGCGAGCCAATTCCGTCACCGTGATCCCTTCGCGAGCTTGGTACTCGCGGAGAATGTCAACGACTTCGAGATCGAGAGGGCATCGCATTTCCATCATTCCCGGATTATAACAGTGAAACTTATTTCAGAAAGGCGGGAGGTGTGATTGAACAACACCAGGTGTAATTCCCCGGGCCTCGCGGCGTCGGGCACCTCCCGTTTGTGTTCTCTCTGAGTCAAAGGAAACTTATGGCCAAGGCCGCATCACTCGAATCCAGCGCGAACAAGATCGAAGCCGACGCGAAACGCATCGCCATCAAGCTGCTCACCGAGGATCGGGCGAGTGTCACTTGCATCGGTTCATTCCTCTCTTGGTCAGCGTTGGCCGCCAAGCAACTCCGCGACATCAACGCGACTCCCGAACCAGAGCCGCGATCTCCCGCAGCTCCGAAACAACCTCGTCGGAAATCTTCGTCATAGTGTGAGAGATCGCGCTTCCGGCGGTGTTCGCGTCCGAGTTGATCGCAGCCAGAATCATCGTGTTCACATGGGTGGCCCACTTCGCCCCCTGGAATCGGTCAATCAAATCCTCCAACCGCTTCGCGATCGTCTCCGATTCCATCGTTTCCCCTTCCCGTTTGTATTCTTTCAAAGGTCTTCAATGTCGAATGCAATCCGTACGACCCACGAAGTAATCCCGTGCATCACTCCGGAAACACTCGATGCCACGGTTCGCGCGTTCGAGGCAGTGAATGACGCTGCATGCCTAGATGACGATGTCGCCCATAACTTGGCCGCCCACATCGTCCACCAGGTCGAGGCATTGAGCGGAGTTGAGTTCAAGATTGAGCAGGGGAAAGAACGTCTCGTTAAGACTCCCCTTTCTTGAGTTCGCTCAGTCTTTTCCGTTCGCGGCTTTGCGATTTCGAGGAAAAGCGGGGAGCCCCTGTAGTTGGTGACCGAAGCCCGCCAGGTTCCAGTTTCGCAATCTCAAGAATCTTTGGGTGGATTTCACCCACGATCCTCTCAACCACGTCTGCATTGAGGATTCCGCCACCGGCGAGATACGCCATGGCAAGGTTGACGGTAGAGTCCAGGACCGGGTTTCCAGTGTCCTGGACCATCACCGCTGTTTGACGGCGTTCTCCTGGCATTGCTTCCCCTTCGCGCGCGGAGTATTTCGGCCTCAAAAACCGCGTCCCTGCAACCTATTAGGACAATCCGTGCACTCGCAATCCGGCAAACGACGCAAGTCGTTTACTGGCAATGCCCAGGAGAGGACTCGAACCTCCACGAGCTTTAAGGCTCACTAGGACCTGAACCTAATGAGGCGGGAATGCGGAATAGCGGGAAACTCAAGCAGAGATAGAGGTTCCGGCAAATAACGCAAAAACGGAGCCTACTGGCCAGGTGTCGGCATAATCCAAACAATCGGCGCGTTCGACGCGAATTCTGTCCATGCCAGATAGTTCGCATGCGAAGGAAAGACTTCGGCCCCGCCAGGAAAGATTCCCACCCCGCGGGGAAAGACTTCGGGTCGATTTCGGCCCGGATGGAAGCGCCAGACGCCCCCGAGGAAAGATTTCCGAGCCCGGGGGAAAGTGCCACCCCACAAGTCGATTTGTGGCCCCACAAATGGCGCTTTGGGCGCACGAAAAAACCCCCGGAAGGAAACCCTCCCGAGGGTCAGTCGATCAACGATAATGGCATGTCAGCGTCCAGGCTTCAGCACGCGGCCGGTCGCCAGCCAGTCAGCCCCGCTCACGACCTCATCGCAATCGTCGCCCCCGCGAGTGAGGTAGAGCCGCACAGCAACCACCCGGCAAGTGGTTCCGTCTTCTTTTTCCAGGATCTCCCCTGCTTCGACTTCACTCCACCGCTTTGCTTTCGTCGGTCTTGGCCAGTGACGACCGGGATCCCGGTGGACGATGATCTCTGAGATCCCGGTCGTCCCTGGCGGCGGTGTGATTTCGATGCGTAAGGCGTAGAGTCGTCGTTCCATTAGTTGCACTCCGAGCGGCAGCGGCCCAAGATAGCCGTGCCACCAATCCCAAATGAGACGCGGGATCCAGATCGGCGAGAGCAGCACGATCCCAAGCCACTCACCAGCCCGCACGCGGGCGGAACGTCGTGATCGGTAGCGGCGTCGACGCATCGTCACTCTGATTCCGCTCGCGGGCGATGCGCGGGCGCCATCTCCGCGAGGGCCTCGTCCCCCAGGCCCAGCGCGAGCAGCTCCCGCACGAGGACTGATCGCGTCACACGCCGTTCCTTTGCAGCCCGGGTCAGCGCGGTATGAAGGTCACCCGACACCGCGACGTGTATCGTGATTTGCTTGCTGCTGTCAGGCGCCGCGGATTGTCGCGTGCTCATGAATTCTCCAATCGGCCGGGCCGACCCGCCCCGAAGGGCGGGCCTCCCTGCCCGTGTCTCTCAGTTCCAGTTGATCTTGGTCCAGTAGATTGCCTTCTTGACCGTCTCGAATCCGCACATCACTGGCTTGCCTGTCTTTGCTTCGACCAGTCGGTAGGTCCCTTTGGCTTCCGTCTTGATCGCCAGTTGCTTGCCGTGCATTTCGATGTAGTTGGTCATGTCTCTCTGTCTCCTTGGTTTGGGGTTGTGTGCCTCACATGATCTAAGTATGCCATAGTTATCGGCGGCGGTCAAGTATCTATGACATACTTTCTCCCAAAAAAAGAGAGATTGGCAAAACGCCAATGTTTTCGCGGGGTCCGGCGCACGAAAACGCCGTCGCGAGCGGTGTGTGTGAGGCACACATGCCAACCAAGGCCCACCCGCGACGGCTCAGCCCCCCACTCTACCCGCCCCCAACGCTGACCGGCAATCAGCCTGGGAGCGAATGAAAAAGGCCGTCCTGGGGTTCCAGGACGGCCACATACCACCGATTTATGTTGGCGATCAAGATGCGACGTATTTCCGATCAGCCTTCTCAATCGCGACCTCCGACATGCGTTTCTTGAAGTACTCGGGGTTGTGGCGGATCTCGTCCATCATCCTCGCCGCACCATCACTGGGAACGTTTAACCCCTGCTCCCAGGCGCGAACGGTTTTTACCGCTACACCCAGAAACTGAGCAAAAACGGCCTGCGAGGCTCCAAGCAGCTTGCGAGTATCGCGGACTTCCTTTTTTCCGTAAGTCGTTGGATTGAGATCAAGCGTGAACTTGTGGCATGTGAACTTTTCTGGGATCCGTTCAACGCCTTCCTTCGAGACGGCCGCAATCTCCTCTAGGCCCTCTGCGATAAGGGAACCTATCGAATTTTCCTTGAGTAATTTGCTCTCCTTATTGTGGCGGGGCTTCATTGCAACGCTCTCCGATCTGGGGACAGTTGTTCGGATGGGGGAATCATTCTTGCATCCGTATTTTCTAACGATCGAAGTCCTTCTCGATCGCTTCAATTGCCGAGTTTATTCTTTTTTTATCGACGGAAGTTAGGTCGTCTTTCTCGCTCTTCGGATACGCCAGCAAGAGGACGACCACGCTGTGTTGCTCGAAGAAAAGGTAGCACACGCGAAGCGCACCCCTCTTCCCACAATTCCAATCCGGCGGCGAAAACCGAATCTTTCTCAAACCTCTCGTTCCCTGAATCACGGGAGGCCCTTTCGGACTTGCCATGATGAGAACCTCTAACGCACTCAGGTCATCAGCAACTGACAAACCAAGTTCGTCCCAAACTATCGAGAATGGCTTTGCCTGCACAAAAGTGAGTGTGTCGGTGGGATCCAGAAGATGTTTCGGATACTCCAATGACGCTCTCAGATTCTTGGTCATCGAACCGCTCCCGCTTCGTGCATTGTCGGCCCCGAAGCAGGAACGACTTGAGACATTATACCATCCAATAGTACGTTTCAACCCTTCTCGTTTCAATTTTTCGATGAATATTGTTCATAAGAACACCGGAACCCCTTTGGCAAAACCAGCTTGCAATCTCTCCGCCACAGAGCGATGTGTGTGGTCGTCAACGCAACCGCGAACCCCAACCAAGGAGCCCGCCACATGACAACCGAAGAACGCATCGCCGACGCATTCCGCCAGGTGGCGATCAAGTTGGAAACCGCGATCGACCAGGGCCATCGGTCAACGACGATCGACGCCAACGACCTGCTTGAGACGATGCTGGCGGTAGCCGACGAACTCGACCCGCAATTCGCGGGCCCCACACCAACCAACGATGCGGGATAACCATGGCCGACGACCTCCAACAACTCGATACCCTCCGCATCCGCCGCATGGCGGACGAGCTCAAGGCCGATGCGAAGGCTCTGTGGGCGGCGGGTTACAAAACCGAGGCCGTCAAGCTGATCCGCCTCTTCCGTCGCCTCACAACTGAACTCCACCGCCGCATGGCCCCGGATAACTTCTACCGCTGGAACTGCTCCCGCCCACCGCGCAAACCAACCGCCCCGACGCCAAACACGTCGGGGCGGTTGCCGTTCCGCGATCAAATCCCCTACGCCGCCAGCGTCTTCGCGACCCCATCGCCGCGCGAGAAATAATCATCGAGCCGCTTGGCGGAAATCTCGCAATAGGATTCCTCGCGTTCGATCCCAATGCACTGCCGCCCCTCGATCGCCGCCGCGAGCAACGTGGTCGAGCTCCCCGCGAACGGATCAACGATCATGCCTCCAGGAGGGACCGCTCGAACCAGGTGCTGCATCGCCTCCACCGATTTCCCGGTGATGTGCAGCTTGTCCCGGTAATTGATCTGGGCAGAGATCACGCCGTCGAACGGCCCTCGGCCAAGGGCCTTCAGGCATGGTCCCTTCGTGCCCCAACTGATGTATTCCGCCTGATGCCGGAAATAACCAGTGTGCGGGGCCCGTGATCGCCTCCCCTTGTCCCAGGGAACGATTCCCCGCCACATGAATCCCCCGGCCTGGAGCGCGTCGGTCATCGCCGGCAGCTGCCGCCAGTCACTGAAGACCATGCCGTAGCCACCCTGCTTCGTCGCCCGAAGGGCCAGACGAATCCAGAGCGTACACCAATACCGGAACGATCGCTGATCAAGGTGATCGCCTCCGAACGTCGGCCTCCCCAGGGCGTTCCCGCCCTGGCAGTACTTCGCCACCGGATCGGCCGCACGTCCAGCGCTCGACGTCGCCCCGCTGCAATAGGGCGGATCCGTGATGAGTGCATCAATTGAATCCGCTGGCAAATGGGGAAGGAGATCGAGCTCCTCCCCGCGATAGAGCGTCAGCCCATCGCGCGCGTAGTACGGCTCGATTCCGAGCCCGCTCAAGTACGCCACCACTCCCGGCCGAAATTCCCCTTTGTTGCCTCTTGCAATCCCTTTCATCCTTCAAACCTTCGTGCGCCTGGTACGCGGCGCGATCGGTTTGGCTCGCTCAAACTGGTCGTGTCGTTAGGGGCCGTCATGGTGTTCGCGCACCGTGGCGGCCCCGCCATATTACTCGCCACCCTGGCGAGTGTTTTCGCATCGACTGATTCGCACGGAATCACGTCGACCAATAATGGTGTTTGTCGTAGGTGGCGAAGCATTCTGGGTTTGCCTTCGCCTTGCGCCGTTCTCCACGTGCCTTGCGGCGTTTGTTGAGCTTCCGGCGGACGCGGCTCCATTCCCCTCGAATACATTCGCCCGGACCAACATTGTCACTTTTCATGGTGTTCTCCGTTTTCTCGGTGATCGCCAGCCGCTTCCACCCCGGCCTGGGCCGCCAGTTGGTCGCTCGCGTTGCCATGGGCATATCTCTGTGTCATCGAAATCGACGTGTGGCCCAGCAACGTCGCGGCCTTATGGATCCCCGCGTTTCGCGTGGCCCACGTGCCGACGTAGTGTCTCAAACTGTAAAGCGGCATTCCTGACGGCAGGCCGAGCCGCCGGCAGATCGTTCGCCAGCGATCGGAGAGCCGCCCCGGCGTCCAACGCCGCTCCTGATCATCGCGCCAGATTGGCCCCTCCTGGCGATCGCCAGCCGCCTCCGCGACAACACGCCCCAACTCCTCCCCGAGGGCGACCACACGCGGCTTCCCGGTCTTTTTCGCGGTCTTGTGGGCCTTGAGCACGATCGCCCGAACCCCATCCGACTCCGCGATGTGCTCGATATCCGACCGGCACAATTCACCCGGCCGCATCCCGCAGGCCTTCAGCGCGCGGAGGGCGAGCCGGAATGCGGGTGATGCGGCGTCAATGATGGCGATCAATTGCTCAGCCGTGGGGATGCGTTCCCTCCTCCCGACGCCAGGCTTCTTGAGATCCTTGGGGGTGAGCAGCGGCGCGGCGATGAATTCCTGCTCAAGGGCGTGGCGTTGCAGTTGCTCGAATGACACTTTGTTCCGCCGTTGAGTAGCAGTGGCCATCGTCGAACCGTCCGGTCGATGGTAGCTCGCGAAAAGCGCGTCCTTCACCGCCATGCGATCGAGTTCCGACCATTGGACGCCCCCGAACGCCCGCACGAACCAGGCTAACCCTTGCGAATAAAACCGCACCGTCGCCGCGCTGTTTTCCTCGCGGTGAAAGCGGATAAAGTCGTCGTAAATCTGTCGAACCAGCATCCGTGCCGCCTCCCCTTGAAAGTGCCCACCCTGGCGCAGCCGTGACAAGTGATTTCCGCCAGGTGTGACCCAATCTGTCACACCTGGAAATATTTAATGATCCTTTTGGTTATCCGTGTCGTTATCGTGGATCGTTCGCAATGTAATGAAAGAGGTCCGCCATGAAATTCTTCTCACTCGAAAAAAGACCGGTCAATCCAAAAGCTGTTTATGCCGCATGCATGATCGGCCTGTCGATTGCGATCCCCGCGTTGATTGTGGCGCCGAAGGTGATCGAAGCTCACCAAGGCACGCAGTTCATGCCAGGCCAGCGGTGCGAATATCAAGGTGAAAAGTGGTCCATTGTTGATTACGAAGGCGACACCCTAAAGATCGTCAACTATCGAACCCTTGAGAAGGCCGAGATTCCGAAGTCAGAGGCCCGCCGAATTCTGGATGATGTCGCTCCTGAGTATCACTGGTACCTGTCTCTGATTCAGTGACGCGGGATTCAACCATCGCTTTTATTCCTGTCGCCTCAGTGACCCACTCGACCACATCCCCAGCGCCCGGGATCACACTATTGAGCCAAGCCTTCCTTTTTTCGCATCCTCCGCATGGCTTTTTTTTCGCTTGGGGGATGACGGGGCGAAAAACGGCATCCACCGGCACTGGCCGCCCCTCCATGCGGGCCATTGCAATCTTATATCTCATGTCCATGTCACGCTCATCGTTGCGCTGCCAGTGACGCCAGAGCAAACCCCCAGAGGGTCCGCTGAATTGCTCCACGACCACGACGCACTACCCGGATCAAGAGTGGCTCCGCCGCCTAGGTCACAAGAGAAACTACCACCTATAGGGTTGATGCCTGTATCAGTTTCCCCGTTGTAAAAACGGAACACATAGCCCGCACCGTCTGACCAAAGCCAGAGGGTGCGACCGAATGATGGCTGCCCGACATAGACCGTGCCCATCACGGTCATGGGATCGACGCCCGGCGGATATCCAGACGTAGGCAACAGCAGTGCTGACCCACTAACCGTTCCGCCACTGCAATTGACAGTGATTGACGCCCGAAACCAATTTCCATCACATAGTGGCATGTCGCACCAACCGAACTGATGCCCCCCGACTGCCGTTATCCAGTTATATCCCAGTACATCCCAAGTGGACGGCGGACACATGTTGCCCACCGTCCCGTCAAACACAAACCCTAATACAGGGTCTTCAGATAGAGGGATTCGGGATGTTCCGTTGGTATTCGTTACCTCCAGCATCCATTGCTTTTCCGCTCCCTCTTGCGGTTCAACACAATGGATTTTGTAATCCGTCAACGGGATTGTGCCGCACGTGGGATGTCCCCAATGGTCAGTGAATCCCGTCCACTCCCAAGATCCCGTCGTCTCATTAAAGCTAACCCCCATGCAGACCCGATGCTCGTAGGGGTCCGTCCCGTCGTCAAGCACTAGGTCAAGAATATATTCCTGTCCCACTTGCGGCGTCACCGGCGGAACGCACGCCGGGTCATGACACTGCAACACCCGCTGATCAATCGGCACGCTACCGGGCCGGTGAGCCGTCACGGTGAGAGTTCCGGGCGTAGCCGTGCAATTGACCGCCTCTTGGTATTTGGTGAGGACGTAATCGCCCTCGATATAGTCCGCAGAAGAAAAGTCGATCCAGCTGCTCAGATAAATGACGCCATTGCCGCCGTCCGATGGATGCTGAACCGTCATGCCGTAGTAGGCACCAATTCTAAACTTCCAATCCGGCGCGACGATGTCCCCGAAATTGTAGGATTGGATGCTGATCTTAAAGGCGGAAACGCCCCACTCGCGCGTGCCGCTGAAATCGTAGGTGTACTCCCCGTAGGAGTTGGGAACAGGGCCAGCCCCGCCGCACACACCAATATATTTAACGGCAAACGTCCCCGGTGGACGATCCTCATAGAGAGTCGGGTAGCCCGCGAGCGTTGGCCCCCCACACACTCCAAGATTGACCGGGATTCCGCTTTCCATGACTCCGATATAATCGCAAGCCGTGGCACTTAGGATATCCTCCCATCCCGTTACGTTGTCCCAAAAATTGCCACCAGCCGGAGGGGTGATCCAGCCCGGAGTAGGCAAGAGATCAAGCCAATCTAGCGCACTCGCGTGCTGCATCGGAATCGCTGTAAACGACTCGGGATAGACCGCGCAATCAACCTCTCTCACAAACGCCGGGAAATCGCACGTCCAGCTAATCGGTGGCACCGGGGCGGGATTGTCTAGCTCTTGGGCCGGGATACAGACAGGCGGTGACTCGCACACTCGCGGGCACGGTAAGCCCTCGAAATAAATGAACTGACTATTCGCCCCCTCCGTGATCAGGCCCACGTTCCACACACTTTCGGGGGGCACCCACGTTACCCCCACCTCCGTGTGTTGCAGGACAGGGTCGCCAGTAATTGCGTCAAAGCCCCAGACCTCGATATCCGTCGTGGTTGACAGCGGCGTTTTCAGGACCAGCCGAAAGCCCGGAATCGTGTTGAAATTAACAGTCGCCAGTACGGTTGATCCTTGACGCAACTCGTGATCGTCGCTGCCGATATACACGAGCGAGATATTATCAGCGGAATCAGCACGCCGAACCGTGACTCCAGCGTCAACGGTCGACGGATTTAACTTCGTCCCGACAACCAATTCACCAGCGGGTGGCGCTGCCTCAACGGTAAACGACCCGTCACCCGAAAGCTCCAACTCATAGTCCCACTGGCTACTCACCCACGCCTTGTGCCGCTCGACGAGCGCCACGCTCGCCGCCCCACCCGGAGTGTCCGCGTACTCGTACCGGGCGAGGTTAAAGTAGTCCGCCCAGTCGTCACGACAGGGGTCGGTGGGAGTGCCGCAACAGCATCCACTCAACAAAAACATGCTCACGGCGCGCCCCCCGGAAGGTAGCACGATACGTACCACTTGCCGCCGATCCGCTGAGCCACGCAGTAATCCGCCGTCGTGAAATCCTGCTGCGCGAAATCCGCCTCGATATTGTCCCCGGTGTCCGCGTCGGTGTCGGCTCCCGGCCCCTTCCATTTCGAAAAGACGTTGTTTGGCGAGGTGAGTTTCCCGGCGGAAACGTCCTGATCCGGCTTCACGAAAATCGGCTCGGCCGGCGCGCCGGAAATCAAACGCCCCGGCCCGCGCATCCCATAATCCCCACGACCCGCCATGATCAAACCTCCCGCCCATAGCGCGAGTTGCGCGGCACGTTCCGCTTGTACCACCACTCCACTTCCGTGGCCCGCGTGGCGAGCAGCGTCTGCTGTTGCTGCGGACGCCAGGTGATCGCCGTCACCTGCGGATATTTCGCCGTCAATCCCCCCGCCGCGTTGCGGTTCAGACTCACGTTCCGCCCCGCGATCGAGGTCAGCATGTCGCCGAGGCTGTAATCAAATCGCACGCCAACCAGCGAGTATTGCCCATCGACCATCGCCGAGACTTCCCGCGCGAGCGTCGCCTCCGCGAAGTCCTCGATCGCCGTCGTATCGTCCCGCGTGTCCGCCGCTCCGCTCAACTGGCTCGCGAACGTGCCGGTCGTCAACCGCTCGCGGAAACAATACGCGTCCTCCATCCGCAGCGTCAGCCGATGCGTCCGACCATTCGGGCAATTGTCGTCCGTGTCGGTCGCCAGGTGTTTCAAGCGTTCGTCGCCGGTCACCGTCGCGGAGACGCGCACGAGGGCATTATTCCCGGCGGCCACCAACGCCTCGGGGGGCGTGTTGCCCGAAAACCAGATCCCGCATTCGGTATCGAGGATCCGATAGGACCACTCCGGCGGCACTGGCTTCCAGGTCGTTCCGCCGTCATCCGACCATTCAACCACTGGATAGGGACGCTCCCCCGCGTCATCAAATGTCAGCGGATTTTCAAATCGTCTGCGTCGATCGACCAGCACGCCCAGGGCCGACCAATCGGGCGGCGTGGACGGAATCGGCGCCACCGCCGTTCGCGTCCCGCAATAATCCCCCGCCTCATTCGCCACCCAGCGCCGCCACACATTGCCGTTGCCCGCGTAGTTGCTCGATGGATCATCCATCGCCAGCGACGACGCGGAATAGGCGTCCCCAGTTTCGTCCCACCCGCGATAGAGTTCGAACGTCCCTTCGAATTGTTTGTGGCCCCCGCGCACCATCACCTCATTGATCGCCCCGCCAATATCCCACGAGACGCGCCATTCCTCCGTATCGGTATACGACCCGACCGATTCCAGATTGAGCGTCTCCCCAGGCGGTTGCTGTTTGAGCGTCTTCAGCGGACCACTGCCCACGTCGATGATCTTGATCCGTCGCACCGTGGCGTCGCTCTCCACCGCCAATTCGATTCCCCAGTCGTAGCCGAGCGGGTGCAACAACTGATCGAGGTAAAACGGCAGATATTCGTCGGGGTCGAACACGACGTTATAGAGCGGTTCCGCCGTCGCCATCGAGGCCGGGAACGTCGTCGGATTCTTGATGAATTCCTCGCTGGCGTTGCAGCCCCAACAGAGCGCCTTGACCGCCTCTTCAATCGTCCACTTGCTGAGTGTCGCCCCCTGGTAGGTTTGTGCCTTGGCCGTCCGGAACGATTCGGGATCCCCCCAATAGCGGGATCCGTGCGCCGTCGTGCGGCTCGACATGTTCCCCTGGATGATCCCGTCAATCTCAGGATTGAATTCAATCGGCTCATTGAGCAATTGATGATCCGCCGCCAGCACGTCGTAAACCACCTGCCCGGACACCCGCACGCCGAAGTGATAGGGATACACGGCCGCCGTCAGCGACACATGCGCGTCCCGGCCCACTCCCAAATCCTGCCGCGTCAGATCACCCCAGAAGACCGGCGTATAGACTCCCCCCCCTTGCTCCCAATGGATCTCGACTTGCCGCGCATAACCAGCGAAGGGGGTCGTGATATTCACGATCGACTCGCCGGTCATCGCCAGGTTGTAGTCAAACGTCGCGTGATCGAGGCGATCCCCGCCGCCGAACCCCAGCCCGCGCTGGATCGACAGCGGAATCAAGTGCGGTGCGGCATGCAGGGGATTGTCCCGGTCGATCGGTCCCCCGCCCACCGGCCCCAGCCACACCGACAGCGTATTCGCCTGAACCACGAGGCCCATCGATTATTCTCCATCCCCGCCGGTCGCCACATCCGCCTCAACCGACGCCTTTTCATTGCTGCAAACAACTCCCAAATGATCATGCAGCCAGACATGCCGGAAGGCCGCGCGCGTCCGCCCATGCGGGATCGTTTCAAAGGCGCGCGTCTCCTTCGTCCCCGGCGGCAACTTCCCGATCGCCACCGCCAATTCTTCGTCGCTCATCGGCTTCGGTTCCGACGACGCGGATATTTTTCGTTTCTTCGTTGAATCTGTCATGCGAGCAAACACTCAAATTGGAGGGTTGCGAAGGTGACCCATCGCGACCGCGACGCGTCATAAAAGGCGGGGCCAGTCGCGACCCCCAGGAAAATGCAATTCGTGAAGGTGTGCGCTCCGACAACCAGTGTGGCGGGAGTGAGATAGTTCTTTTGCTCATCGTCCGTACCAATCAGCGTTTGTAACGCTGCCTCGGTCAGCGCGATATACGTGCACTCGACCGGAATCGGCCGCGACCGTTTCCCGCCTTGGATGACCCCCACGCCATTCACACCAAAGGACGTAAAGCGTCGCAATTGAATCGGCGCGGGCAGAATCGGCGGCGGGTCGTGATACTCGCCGCATCCGAACCCGTAGGCCCCGAGTGTCACGGCCATCAGCGAATCCCTCCACCATTGTTATTCGCCGCCGCCGGAGGCCGCACGCGCGGCTGTTGAAAATTCTGCTCCGCGTTCTGGCGCATCAGCCGGGTTTCCTCCAGGAGGGCATCCAACTGCTTCGCGCCCGTCTCTCCCCCCGCCTCCCGGTCAACTCGATTGAGCACATCCACGTAATTCTCTCGGTCGAATTGGGAACTTCCGCCTCCGAGTGTGGTGGCTGGGCTGAATCCCGCGTACCGCAGCCATTGGTAGGCCTTGGCGTTCACGTCAGCCTGGAATGCGGACTTACCTAGGTCCCGGTCTCGCTCCCTAAGTGCGTCGACAATCAGGTCGTCAGCATAATCCGCTTCGAGCAGGCCTCGCTCTTTGTTGATGCGAAACCGGGTTGCAGCCGCCTCCCGGCCAGACAAACCAATCCGGGCCAAACGGTTGAAGTCGGCTACGTTGCCCTGCTGGCCAACGCGTTCGCGGATCTTCTGTCGATTGTTCATGAGATCCATGAACCCCGACACCCCAGCCACTTCGAACATCTTCGCGAGATTCCCCGCGCGTTCCTCGGCGGGAAGTGTTTGCAATCGTTCCGCGAACAAGTCCAACACTTGTGGCAAATCCTCGCCCACGAGATCGACCTGCTCGGGAGTCAAGCCCATCGATTCGAGGGCCTTGATTTGCGCGGGATACATGCGGGCCGTCGTCAACCGAGCGGTGACATTTCGCAGATTCGTCGCGGATTCCGGCGCCGACTTCGCCCCCTCGGTGATGAGCGTCGAGAATGCCGCCAGTTGAAGCTCTGGCGAAATATAATCCTTCAGGCCGCTCGCAACCTTAGTCAGTTCCGCGAAATCTCCCATCTTGAAATCGGATCGACCGATAATCTGCTGAGCGGCGACGACACGCTCGGCGATGTTCTCCGGGGTTAATTCCGTCCCCTGAGACTTCAGATAACTTGTGATCGCCGTGGAAACGTCGGCCGGGTCAAGAGGGTCGCCGTTCACGCGAGCGGCGGCGATGCCGCGCAAAATCACGTCGAGGACATTGCCCGTCGCCTGTTCAATCGGCACGTCCGCGCCGACAAGGGCGGTCGCGGCGGCGGTGGCGACCTCCACTTCGGTGGCGTTCTTGTGGGCGACATCCATGATGCGCAACCGCTGTTTGTCTGTCTCGACCGCATTGAGTCCGCTCTGCACGCGGAATTTGCGGAACATGTCGTCATAGGCCTTGCCAACCTCTTGCGCCTCCTCCAACAGCTTCTGGTTCGCCTGGCTCCACATGTTGAACGCGGTCATGATTCCGCCGCTGCCAACGATGGCCATCGACATTCGCCCAATCGACGCGATGCCTTTTTCGAAGCCCGTCTCCGAGGTCTTCGCCGCCTTCTGCGATGCTCGCTCCACGCCTTCCATCTTGCGCGCCATCGCATCGAGATTCCGTTCCATTTTCTCCATGGAACGAATCACGGCGGCGTCACTACTCGTCCAATCGATGCTGGCGTTGTTACTCGCTGCCACGGTCTTCGCCTCCGAATACCCCCATGGCCGCGAACATCACTTGCCGGACGTTCCCAGAATGGATCAGCTTCAGATGATTGGCGACCTCCACGGGGAGGCGGTAGTTCAACGACAGGCATTTCATCGCGAAACGGTGCATGTCGATGAACGGCACCATTCGATTCGGGCGACTCAAAATCCGTCGCCACCGATACGCTTCCACGCAGACCGCTTGATATCGTTCGAGTGGTTCCATTCGCAACGAACCATCCGCCTCGATGAGCAGCGTATGCGGCAGTTCCGTTGGTGTCGCCACGTGCCAGGCTTCACCATTTCCCAGCGTCACGTCACCGCCAAACAGGAGGGCCGGTCGTCGCAAGTCCGCCTCCGACGGTGGCGCATCATTCCACAACCCGACCCAATAGCGCCCCTCCTCCGTTCCTCCATATCCAGTCGCCGGAAGCCACGTTTGTTCGGCCGCATTAAAATGCAACCGCCGATTCGTCGGCGATCGCCAGGCGTAGAGCGTCCCCCGGCCTCCATCCGGCCCGGCGGCGATCGCTAGACCGTCCGCCCCAGCCACGAAATCGGGCAACCCCACATCCGCCAGCGGATGCGACGTCACCCGATCCCCCTGAAACGCCTCCGGAACAAACACCTGAAAATGAGCCACGCCACACCACCTCTTGTTTCTGAGACCCTCCGGCGAATTGTCAGCACTGACAAAACGCTGAAACCGCGCTGAAATAACGCTGAAATCAGGTGATCGCCGAGGCGGCCGTCACGACCAGCGATTCGCCGAAGAACGTGATCGACTTCGACGCATCCTGCCCTTGCGAGCCTGAAACACTCGACCGGATCAGCCCATCGGCGAACGAGAATTTGATATGCTCCGCGACCCCGTCCGCGACGAATCCGGTCGTCGAGCGCTTGCGGAAATAGGCGACCAGCGCCGTTCCCGCCGTCCAGCCCCCCACCGAGCCGATCAATTGATGCACGCCCGGCCCGCTGATCTCGATCGAGGGCGTAATCGGCGGCGTCAGGTAGATTTCGACCGGGAAGATATTCCCCTTGCAATATTGCTGCCGCACCGTGATCCCGGTGTTGATCGTCAGATTCACCGGGCAATCGATTGGCGTCCCATTGATCGAGACCGGCCCCAACGAGTACAGCGAGGAATGCTGCGTCGATCCGAGCGCCGCCGTGCTGCTCTCAGTGACCGGGGCCGTCGTCCCATCGGTCGAGGCGAAAATCACGTCGAGCGCCGCCGTCGCGTTTCCATTCTCGCTGGCGGAAAACGATTGCGGAATCACGAGCGCGTTAGCCCCGGTCAGGGCATAATGCGTCGAGCCCGCCTCGAACGTGCCGAAGTTCGCCCGCTTCTGAAACGGAATCGTGATCGTCCCGGAACTGACCGCCAGCCCCTTCGTGGCGATATCTGCCACGCCGCACACCCCGGCGACATCCTCCGTCGTGAACCGAGCGCGGACATCCTTCCGCCCCGCGAACAATTCCGCGAGCGTCCCGTTGGAGAGCAAGGCGTTCATCACCTCGCCATCCCCCATGACACTCGCATCGGTGACTTGCCGCAGCGTCAGCGATCCCAGGATCGCGTCATAAATCGTATAGACCGCCATGTCTATTTCCTCTTTCGTTTGACCCGTCGCTTACGCTGGTATTCCGGCTTTCGGGAGAGCCGCCGCAATTCGTCGCCCATGAAATCCGCGATCCGTTTCCGGTCCCGGTTGTTCATCACTTCCAACTCTTGCCGCTGGGCCTCGCGCATCGGGAAATAATTGCGGATATAAACCCGCCCCCCATTCGCCGTCGCGGTCACCCGCGACCCGCCCAACCCCAAGACACTCATCTTCATGCGGCCGGTCAGCACGTTCGGTATGTTGTGGCCGACTTGCCGCTGCTTCCGCCGCGTGTACCGCCCGCCCCGGTTGCGGACGATCCCCGGATACTCCATATAGGCCTGCGTCGTGAACTTTCGCCGCAGCACCGTCTCAACGATGTGGTTCCCCGCCGCGCGGTTCACCTCCCGCAAGGCGCGCCGCAACATCGCCTTGGTCATCAGGTCGGTGGTTAATTCCACGGAGAGTTGCATCATTGCTGGCAAATCCCTCCCCGCCAGCGGACCATGAAATCGGACACTAGGAACCGATTCGTGATGATGTCCTCTTCGTCGCTCGACAAATCGACCGGCCCCAGCGTTCCCCCCGTCGATGCCAGGCGTCCGCCTTGCCGAGGCAGACTCAGCAATTCGACGATCAGCGATTCCATTTTCAATCGCCCATCCTCGACCGCCTTCCCAGCCCGACCGACGAACGCCGCCGGGATCCGCAATTCCACCTCGGCGAGGATTGTTCCGTTTCGCGAAATCCCGCCGGTGATCTCCAAATCGTCATCGTCGAATTGCACGCAGTTGATGCGTGGCCGCCCCACGTAATCGACCGCGTCCGGCCGCTCTTCGAAACGCCCGATCACGATCGCGGCGGCGGCATCCCCCTCGGCGATCCCGCCCGCCGTAATCAGCGGTTCAATGGTCGCCCAATCGGCATCTGGATTGGCAACGATCGCCCGCCACGTTTGCGTTTCCGCAATCATGTTTTTGAGCACTGTTTCCGGCAGAATCACCGTCGCCATTGTTCCGTTTCTCCAATCAACGCCGGTTTTGGGCGCGTGTCGTCGTGAACCGATCGACGCGCGTCACGATCAATTGCCGCATCCCCTCATCGTCGTCGCCGATTTCCGAGGTCTGATAGGTGTGGGTCCCGATCACCCAGGCATCGCGGATATCGACCGTCTGACTCGATCGCACCCAGAGCGTGGCCCGATATTCCAGGCGGTTCGCCTCACGACTCGCCACCCGGTTCCCCGTCGCCTGCGGTTCGAATACCACTTCGACCGAAGCGGCGTTCGCGCTTTCCCCACGCGGCCAGCGCGTCACCGACCGCCCGAACTCGCCGAAAAAAACATCGACGACATCCCCCCAGGCATCCCGATCGAGTCCGCTCGACATCGCTCCCCCCGATCGTTACGCGCTGGCGTCGGCTTCCCCGTCGGAATCCCCGGCCGGTTCCTCCGTCGATTCCGGCTTTTTCGCGGACTTGCGAGTCCGCTTTTTCGCGGGAGGCTTTTTCGGTGGCGGATCACTCCCCTCGGGATTCGGAGACGCTTCCCCGTCCGGTTCGTCGTCGTCCTCTTCGTCGCCCGCGTTGCCATACAACAGGGCCAGCGTTTCGAAGTCATGCTTCGCCCGCCCCTTGGCGTCGGTCCGCGCTGGCCAGATCACGCGCGGCACTTCGCCATTTTCGAGCAACGTCTCGGCGTGAGCATCCGGCACATCGACGACCAACCCCGGCTCGAAGACGTAGCAGACGCCCTCGACCGTCCGTCGAAAGGCGCTCAATCCCGGTTTCAACATCAATTCCATGGTTCCATTCCTCAATCGTGGGGGTGAGGGCGGGGGATAGAAAACAACGCGGCAGCCGCCCGGAAATCCTGAATGGACGATCCAGGCGGCGCCACGCTAGGAGAAAATCAATTGAAGGTCGTCAGGACCGCGTTCCACCACGCGCCGTAACCGACGTTGTAGCGGGCCTCGGTCATGAACTTGACCGCCTTATGCTCGATGTCGTCGAGCCCCTTCATTTGCCGACGCAACGGCTTGCGGGCTTGGAAAATGAAGGGCCGCACCGGCGTGTCGACGTTGAGCAGGTAGAATTTCGTCCCGCTCGTGAGATAGGGAATCGTGATGATCTCGGCTTGAGACAGCACGATATTCGTCTCCCCCCCATCGACCAGCGCCTTTTTCAGGGCCTCATGCGCGGCGAGCTCCAGCGCGGGCGGCACCAACACCTTCAAACCGGTCAACGGCTTAATGCTCGGACGCATCCAAGGCTTGCCGTTGTCCCGCTTGAAGGCGAGCATCGCGGCGCGGGCTTGATGGAACGCCGCCCGGAACTCGGCCTCCGTGACAGCCAGGTGATTGGTTGCGTCATAGGTCAGATCGTTCGATTGCGAACCCGACTTGCCCCAGGCGTGATCGGTGTCGAAAAAGAATTGCCCATCCCAACCGACGTTGGCTTCTCCGCCCACCAGGGCCTCGAAGAGAAGTTCATCCGGATGCGCCGAGGCATCCACGCCGAGTTGCGCGAACGCGTCCCGGTACAGCCCCAGCCGATCATCCTCAAGATCCTCGCGGTCGATCTCAATCGACTCTTCCCAGGTCTTGTTCTTGAGCACGTAATCGGCGGCGCGCAACGTGTGAAACACCCGATCTCCGAGCCATTCCCGCACGCCTGGCATCGCCCCGAGTTGAGCGTATTGCTCATCATGGCCATCGCTCGGCCGCACCGTCGCCAACGACGGATAGGCGGGCGAATAGCTTTCCACGGACTCATCAAATCGAGCGGTCAAACCGCGAAGTTTTGCGGTGGCCGACGCAGTATTCAAAGCCATTTTCGATTCCTTCCAATGCGGCTCGGCCGCTCCCTTTCGGTTCCCTCCGCCGACGCCCTCCAATGGTCGCCGGTGGCCTCAATCCTCAATTTTCAATTCTTAATCCCGCCCGCGCGTCACGCCCAGCGGTTCAGCGCCACCCGCACGCTCGTCGCGGAGAGCACTTCCCGGATCGTGCCGATCTTGGTCATGCTCGCGCTGGTCAGCGTCACGGTGTTGTTGTCGGACGCGTAGGCGTCCTTACCGACATCGGCTTGCGTGAAGCCGCTTCCGGAGAGGGTAAACACACCCTCGGTGTGATACTCGCCGTCGATATCCCCATCGGCGCCGGCCGAGTTGTCGGCCTCTTGGGTCATGACTCCCGCCAGCTTGTTGGCTCCGGTAGCGATGCCGGTCGTCAAATACCCGGTGGAACTGATAAAGGCGAGCGTGCCTTGCGGCAGTTTGGTCGTCGCGGCGACGGGACAGGCGGAACGCGATTCAAGCCCGCTCCGCTCTGTCACTTGGTTGGTGCTTGTGGCCATTGGTTATTCCTCTTAAGAAAACGTGAAGATCAAACGTCCGGGGTATTGGTGATCGCGGCGAATCAGGCCGCTTTGGCGGGCGGTTCAATCCCGTCGTCGAGGCATCGCGACCGCACGTAGGATTCCTCCGACGTGCCAAACGCGGTGTGATCCGCCTTGTTCGCGGCGTATTCCTCGCGGTACTTGGCGTAGGGATCCTTGGGCGCTTCACCCCCGCCCGTCGCCGAGGCCGAGGCGTCGGAATTGGACGGTTTACGGTCCTTGCACATCTGCTCGAACAGCGCGGCCCGCACTTCCTCGACACTCGATCCGGACGCGCAAAACTCATCGGCCTTCACCGCGTCATATCCGGCCAGTCGGCACATGGAGCGGATCTCCGATTGCCGTTCTCGATCGGCCTTGAGTGCGGCTTCCACACCCTTCTTGACCTCGGCTTCGGTATCAATCAACGGGCTTGCGCTCACGAGTTCGAGGGTTCCCGTAACCAACTCACCCTCGCTGGCTTTCGGCGTTTCCTTTTCTGGTTGCTCGCCAGCCTTGGGAGTCTGTTCGCCTTCGTTCTTCGGTTTGGTGTTTGCCATGGCGGCAATCCCCTTTAATAGAGTGTCCCGGCCCGCGTCCGCGCGGGTCGGATGGAAAAACCCAGCCGCCTTGGCTGGAACCGTGTTAAACGCCCTCTCGGCGAAGGCCTTCGCGCGTTCGGTCATCGCGGCCGACGTGTCATCGTCCGGCGTCTCCGTCCGGCCGGTCACCTTGTCCGCCAAACCCAATTCAACCGCCTCATCGGCGGATAGCCACGTTTCCGCATCCATAAGCGTGATAAACGACGCGGCAGGTTTTCCGCTCTTGGCCGAATAGGATTCCGCGATTGAATCCCGATGCTTATCCAGCACGTCCGCTGCCTTGCGAAAATCCTTCGAATCACCCATGGCGATCGTCCACGGGTTGTGGATCATCATCAGCGTATTGGCTGGCATTTCGATGACGTCCCCCGCCATCGCGATCAGCGACGCGGCCGAAGCGGCGATGCCATCGATCTTCACTGTCACTGGCGCGGGGTGATTCTTCAGGGTGTTATAGATCCCCAGCCCATCCCACNNGATATGCACGATAATTTCATCGACGTCCCCCGCCTCGACTAGTACGCGGGCAATCGTTTTCTGATCAATTCCCCCATACCAGTCATCGCCAATGATGTCGAGAATATAAATCGTCAGCGTTTTCGATTTCGATTCGGCCATGACCGTTACACCCCCGCCCCTTCGAGTTCCGCGTCATCGTCGGCCGTATCCTCGGCCGGGTCGTCATCCTGAAAATCGTCGGATTCATCGCGCCCCGCCTGTTCAGCGGTCGCGCTTGTCTTGCCCGCGTTCTCCGGCGGCACGATCCCGAGTTCTCCCTCGGTCCAGCGCTCCCACTGGCGGCGACGCAACACGTCATCCGTGTTCCGCCCCTCGCGCGTGTGAATCTCTTCCAATGTCATCAAGTTGTGATCCTTGGCCTTGATCATCGCGGGAATCTCCCGCACTGGATCAATCCAGGGACGCCCCGGCGGCGTCGATTTGTGCCGACGATATTTCCACTTCTCCCGCTCGTATTGCCGAGCGGAAATTGAGACCAGCCCGAGCGCCACGCACTCATCGACGAACCGCGCCCACAGATGCCGCAAAAATGTTTCGTCGAGTTGCACCTGGTCGGAGCGGATCACCTGTCCGCCTTCGATTTCCTCCAGCTTCCCCGCGCTATAACTCGCCCGGCGCCGATCTTTCGTCAGCCAGCCAAACGGCCAGCGCAACCCCGCCGAAAGCCCGAGCATGCACGCCTCAACGAACGCCCCGAAGGTCGTTGTCGGTTGCGAGGGATTCAGCGTCTGGACGTCTTCACCCAACGGCCGATAGATAATCTGCCCCGGTTCCAAGTGTTCATCCGCCGGGCAGTTTTGCGTCGTCAGTAAATCCTCGTCGCTCGTGCCGACAACCATCGTCACGCAGGCGGCCACCTGCGCCGAAATAATGGTGGCTTCCCTGTAGTCCTTCAGATCCCGGATATCGGAGACAACCGGCGAGAGCCACGGAATCCCCCGACGTTGATCCGGCCATTGTTTTTCGAATACATGCCCCATGCGTTCGGCGGGGTAGTAGTCGTAGCTGAGGTCAAACGAGTGAGAATCGTTCGGCACGCTCGACCGCACGTAATAGCCGACTGGCCGATTGTGCGGGTCGAACTTGATCCCCAGCCGCACTGAGGCGTCCCCGGTTTTGTCCGGCGGCGTTTCCACTCGTCGCGGATCAATAATCTCGACCGCCAACGGAACCGGGGCATCGTCCCGTTTCACGTCCGAGATCAGATAAAACGCCTCTCCATCCCGCCACAAACACCGCGCGAGCAGCTTTGTCATTGCTCGCAGCGATTCCCCGGCGGTGCCAACGCAAGCCGCTTGCCGCTCCCAGATCGCGTCCAGTTCCGCATTCCAGGCTTCCGCCTGCTCGACCGACACACCAGGCGTTTCAGAGATCCGCGCACCGACCCGGATCCCAGTCCCGACAACATTGTCGACCCGCGATTCGATCGCGCCGTTCGCCGGTCCGAATGTCCGGTAGAGTTCGTCTGACTTCTCGCGGAGTTCTTCGAGTTCCCATTCCAGGGCGTCATTGATCGACAGTCGCGATCCGAGCCACTTTTCGGCGCGCGTCGGATCGTCCCCCTTCTCGAAGTGGGAATTCTCGATCTTGCGGGCCATCCGATCGGAGATCCGCGCACGGATGCGATCCGCCCGGCGGACGCTTTTCCGGCGTGCGCCCCACGTCGGAGCGACCAGAGAGATCGCCTCATCGAGCGAATTGGCGAACCGTTCCAATCGGGACGGTTTTCGGGTGGCGATCATCCGCACCTCCCCGGCCGTCGAAACCGCACGCCCCGCTTGGTGAGCCCGCCCCGGCGATTCTTTTTCGCGATCCGGTCTTCGAGCCAGTCAATCGTGTCGCGGATATCCTTCCGAGCGCTGGCGGAATCGGCGAATTCCACCTCACGATTGCCAATCTTGACCCGCTTGCGGTTGCTGCGCATCACCTCCGCAAGCGCGACTCGATGCAATTCGAGCAACTCTTCGTCGGTGTAGGTCGCATCCGCGAACAGTTTGTAAGGGCCTTCGCAAGTCATGGCATCAATTAAACCCCTCTCTCGCGCGCGAGAGCAGATCCCCATTTGCTACGGATAGCAATCCGGCGGGAGAAATCGAGAAAGCGAACTTCATCGCCGCCGAAGTGACAGGCGTTGCATCACCCGCTGTTGTGGCGGGGCGTATTCAAGAGGGACCAGGCGTTTGTTGTCGGCGGGCCGGAACCCGCAGGCCCGGCAGCCCAGCGACCGCACCCGGTAGCCATCCTCCGCATGCACGACGGTATTCAGCACGCCAATTCGCCCCAACCCGCATCGCGGGCACGCATCCCCTGATTGCATCGTTACCTCCGTGACATGCTGCGCCGGCCGAGGGATCGGCGACCGCCGCCACCCCCCGCCGCCGTCCGTGGTTCCGCTTGCTTTCGAGGCGTCGGCACGCCCGCCGGCACCCGCGCGATCGTCGGCCATTGCTGCCCCTGTTTCGTGTAGTGCCATGCGAGCACCCAGGCATAGCGCAGCACGTCGCGCATCTCGTTTTCCCCGCGTTTTTCCCAGCGGGTTGTCTCGTGCCCCGTCGATGTCACCGCCTCAACCGCCTTGTCGCCGAGCAATTGCTCCGAAAGGTCGAGGTCCCGCTCAAAAAACGCGAGCGGAATATCGAAGAAGTTCGGCGCCTCCCGCCCCGTCGTCCCGATGCACAGGTCGTCAATCCAGGCTTGTGACCGCGCCGTATTGACCAGGAGAAGATCCCCTTGATTCGTCTTCTTGCGAATCTTGAGCAGGCGCTTCGGCACGTCCACGGTCGAAAAGCCGAGTTGATACACCTCGGGAAAGTTGCTTGTCGAAGACCCTTTGATTGGCCAGGCGTGCGGGATCGGTTTGAGCAGGTCAACGACCGCGTTCCGCGTCGACCCGTCTCCCGAGTCGACGCCAAACCGCACAGGCCGCAGCGTTTCATTCGTTCCGTCGATTCGGTAACTCGCGTTGGCGATCAGTTTGGCGAATTCCTCGCGGCCGGTGATCACGCCGTAATCGATCAGCCGCCCGCGCTGATTCTGCCCCCAGGCGCAGACGCCCCAGTAGAAAATCAGTTCCTCGCCAACCCGCCCCACATCCGCGGCGAGCGTCAAGAACACCGCCCATGCCGGCGCGACTTCCGGCGGTTCGTCCACTCCCAGACGTCCCGGCAACTCGCCCGGCTCGATCTTCACCGGATCGGGATCCCAGGTGACCCCCTCCCACGAGTTGAGATAGTTGCGAAGTTTTTCAGTTCCCTTGCTCGTGATCGCGTCCACGAATTTCGCGGCGATCGTCCCCCAGTTCATCGTCGGCAACAGAGAATAATGCGATCCGAGCGGCCCGAACGAGGCATGCCGCCCCGGCCGCGTCGGCGTTCCCGTCAGCTTTCCCCGTTTGATCGAGCAACCCTCCGGCACCCAGATCCCGGCGTTGAGCATCGGCAGCCGGTGATGGTCGAGGATTTTCTTGCGGCACTTCTCGCATTCGTACCAGGCGGTATCCCGCGCGAGTTGCACCGACTGCGCGCCGTCTTTCCCCCGCTTCCAGCGCAGGCCCCCCGGATCCTTTCCGTTCCCGGTTTTCAACGTCTGAAAATGGTTGCAATGCGGGCACGGCACGTAGCGGGCGCGATTGTCCCCGGCGAGTCGCGCCGCCTCGATCCGCGATTCCCCTTTTAGTGCTGGCGTCGAAATCCGAATGATTTTCGATCGCTGATATCCCTTCGCCCGTTCTTCCATCAGAAACGCGAAATCCGCCTCTCCGGAACGCGCCCGAGACATCTTATCGATCTCGTTGAGCACGACGACCAACGCGGCGAAGTCCGCCGCCGTCGCTGGCGAACCCGACCAGCATCCATGGATCAAGCAATCGGCGAGTTCCATGCGGTCCGAGGCTTGGAACCGCTTCGGCGGCAGCTTCCCCGCCAGCGGCGCGCAGCCCTCGAATAATAGCCAGGTCCGGTCAATGACCCGCTCGGTCGACTTCTGATCGGCGTCCGCGATCGCCATCGGATGCGGATTCGTCGCGGCCGTCTTCGCCAGGACGACCTGAGCCATCACGGTTTTCCCGAGTCGGCTCGCCGCCTGAATCGTGATTTCCCGATAGTACGGATCGTCGAAACAATCGAGCGGCTCGATCATGTGCGGAAACAGATCGGGCCGAAACTTGCCCTTGATCTCCGACCCTCTCGGCGTCGAGACAAACTCCCGCGCCCAATCGACCGTGCGGACCGCCTCCCGAGGCTTGATCGTGTCGAGGACAACGGCCGACATCGCCGGATCAATGGCCATCGTTCCCCCCCTCCAACTCCGCGAATTTCCGACCGAGTTCCTCGCGGAGATCCCGCCGCCGGTCATCAAGTTCCCCGGCGAGCCGCTCCCGCACCCCCTCGCGGCAATCGTCCGTGCAAACCCCCGCGAGGATATCGGGCAACTGTTCGCACCAATCGCCAAGGTTCGTGAGCAGCGTCGCCGCGAACAGTTCCCACGAACGCCGAGGCAACAACTCCTTTTCCTCGGCTTCCAATTTCAGGGACTCGCGAGCCCGCTTGATCCGATCGATCTCCAATTGCTCCCGCTCCCGCGCGAGCTTCACCTCCGCCATGTCGAGTTGTCCGGCCGATCCGGAGAGGCAGTGTTTATCCCGCCATGCCGAAATCACCGCAACGTCATACCCGCCCGAGCAGTCCGGGAAATCCGCCTCATTCCGCCAGTTGCGAAGCTGCCGATCGGTAATCCCCAGCGCCCGCGCCGCCTCCACCTGATTCACGAGAACAGGCGTCGGCTTCGACTCCGCTTTCTTCGCCGCCGTTTCGCGCTTGGCCCTCGGCCGCTTCACCGGCTTGACCGCCGCAGTCGGCGACGCCTTCTTTTTCACCGCGCGCGGCTTCGGCTTGCCCACCCCAGTTTTCGCCACTTTCGATCGTGCCTTCGCCACGTGCGTCCATG
>JACYYJ010136205.1_pt1 | contig 41180 bp, 45 predicted proteins | sample 8236861 | NCBI WGS metagenome assembly JACYYJ01 (sample SAMN14103086, study PRJNA606662) | landfill metagenome | isolation source: landfill solid waste | place: India:New Delhi, Okhla landfill site | collected 2017-11-05
CCACTTGACCAACGGGCCAATTAAAAAATGGCGGAGAAGGAGGGATTTGAACCCTCGCGCCGCTTACACGACCTACACCCTTAGCAGGGGCGCCTCTTCAGCCACTTGAGTACTTCTCCATGGCTCCACAGGTAGGATTCGAACCTACGACCGATCGGTTAACAGCCGATTGCTCTACCACTGAGCTACTGTGGAATAATCTTTTTATCAGCGACGTTAAAAATATTACTACAAACAAGAATGTTTGTCAATAGATTTCGCAACTTTTTTAATATGTATACACGAAAAATCACTTCGCTGTATAAGGCTTATATAATTTAACATAGAAAAAGCATATTCGTCAATAGAATGCAGCATATTTCTTCTATTCTATTAATTGTAGCTTACCATGACATTTACCGCAACGATAACGTGAAAGATTGATTTTTCTTTTTCTCGGAAAAGATTGCTGACAATCTTTACATTCGTAATGATATCGATAAGTACTTTCTAAAGATGGCAGTGGTCGACAATGTCTAGGGGAACCTGTTTTCTTCAATAATTCCCTAAAGTCCTTGTCACGATGCTTATAACCTTTACCTTCTATATGAAGGTGATAATGACACAATTCATGTTTTATTATACCGATAAGCTCTTCTTTTTCAAATTCAAGCGCATATTTCGGATTTAACTCAATTCTTCTTTTGCTCGGTATATACCTTCCGCCAGTAGTCCTTAATCTGGGATTATAAGTAACAGTATCTACAAAAGGTTTGTTGAAATACTTTTTGGATAACTGTTCCACCATGGTTACTAGCTCCTGTTCATTTAAAAGATCCATCTGTCCTCACCTTTTCACGATTATGTATCTGCAACTAACAAACATTCACACCTTCAATGGATAAACATAGTATAGTATNNGTATAAAATAAACCTGGAGGGAGATCCGATGCCTACATGGCTAAAAAAACAATTGACAGGTGCCTTTTTACAAAAGGATAAATATCAAATACGCTTGCTTAATCAATGTTGGTTTTTCTATTGTACACGAGAAAATGATTAAGGCTTTTCACTACATATTTTGGTAAAGCGAAAAGCCTTATTTGTCATTCATAAGCGGGGAAGTTAAAATCCCCACTAAAGGTCATTTCATTTTATCATCGTCAAGGCAATTCTTTGCTTATGTTGATCAACACTATCCACCCATACGGTGACCACATCTCCGACAGATACTAAATCCATAGGATGCTTCACATATTGATTAGACATTTTTGAAATATGAACAAGCCCGTCCTGTTTGACGCCGATATCGACAAATACACCAAAGTCAACTACATTTCGCACCGTACCTTGCAATTCCATTCCTTCTGTTAGATCCTCCATGGATAATACACTTTTCTTCAATAGTGGTTGTGGCAAATCATCACGTGGATCTCGATTAGGACTAATTAAAGCTTTTACCATGTCATCTAATGTAGGTAAACCTATTCCTAGCTTTTCTGCCATTCGCTTCTTATCTATATGATTCAACTCTGTCTTTAACGGAGCAGTTCCAAGGTCTTCAGTAGATAAATTTAATTCTGTTAACAACTGCTTAGCTGCCAGGTAACTCTCGGGGTGAATTGGTGTTCTATCTAATGGTTCATCCCCTTCTATCACACGCAAAAACCCAATACTTTGCTCATAGGTTTTATTACCAAGTCTTGGTATATCCTTCAATGTTTTTCGGTTCTTAAACTTACCATTCTCATTGCGATATTTTACGATATTGTTCGCAACGGTCTTATTTAATCCCGATACATGTTGCAATAAGGAGGAGGAAGCAGTATTAACATTCACTCCAACCTGGTTCACTGCCGTTTCTACAACAAATACCAAGGATTCATTTAATTGTTTCTGACTAACATCATGTTGATACTGCCCAACACCGATCGATTTCGGATCGATTTTTACGAGCTCTGCTAATGGATCTTGAACCCTTCTAGCAATCGAAACAGCACTTCGTTCCTCTACTTGTAAATCAGGAAACTCCTCTCTTGCTAGCTTCGAAGCAGAGTAAACACTCGCTCCTGCTTCATTAACGATTATATAAGCAATATTTAATTCATTCTTTTTAATCGTATCAGCAATGAATTGTTCTGTTTCTCTTGATGCCGTACCATTCCCAATAGCAATGAGCTCAACAGGAAATTCCGCTAACAGCTTTCGCACCTTTTTCTCCGCACCTATTACATCATTTCTAGGAGCTGTTGGGTACATCACATCTATTGCTTTCACTTGGCCCGTTTCATCAATAACAGCAAGCTTACAGCCCGTTCGAAATGCTGGATCCACTCCTAAAACATATTTCCCTTTAAGTGGCGGCTGTAGCAGTAAATTTTTAAGATTTTTAGAAAATATCTCAATTGCCTGAGCTTCCGCTTTTTCTGTAAGAGTTGATCGAATCTCTCTCTCAACAGATGGTTGAATCAGCCGACTATAACTATCTTCGATGGTCTGCTGCAAAAGCTCTTTTACAAGCGAGGTGGCATTTTTCTTAATTACTTGGTTCTCTAAATATGAAATAATTGCTTCGATTGGTGTTTCCACTGATATCTTAAGTATTTTCTCCTTTTCACCACGGTTTAATGCTAGAATCCGGTGAGAAACAATCGATCGAATTGCTTCACTGTACTCATAGTACATTTCATATACTTTCTTCTCATCTAATTCTGCTTTTTTCACAGATGATTGAATTAATCCTTTTTGAGAAATTTGCTGTCTAATCATTTCTCGATAGGTAGGCTCATCTGCTATCCACTCAGCAATAATGTCCTTCACTCCTGATAGGACATCCTCCGTTGTATGTAATTCATGTTCCTCTGATAGATAGTCTCCTGCTATTGTTTCTATAGAAGAGATATTCTGCTGTTGATAGATTTCTTTTGCTAGTGGCTCTAATCCTTTCTCTTTTGCAATCGTAGCTCTTGTTCTTCTCTTTTGCTTATAAGGTCTATATAAATCCTCTACTTTTTGTAATTGCGTAGCCTTCTCAATATCCGCTTTTAGTTCTGTGGTCATTTTTCCTTGCTCTTCAATAAGGCGTATGACTTCTTGCTTTCTATCAGATAGGGCCTTTGCGTAATTCCATGCCTCTTGTATATCCTTTATTTGAACTTCATCTAATGAACCTGTTTGCTCCTTTCGATATCTTGCGATGAAAGGAACTGTATTACCTTCTTCTAATAATGCAATAACACTGGTAATCGACTTCGTTCCAAGCTTCGTCTTATCCGCTACCGTTTGAACTAATAATTGTTTCGACTCTTTATCCGACACACTATTTCCTCCTTCGTACTCATCCTTATCATTTTATCAAAACAATGCGCATTCGTAAAAAGAACCCCTTGAATTGAATCAAGAGGTCCCAGCTACAAATTTCATTGCTATTAAGGTTGTATCATCATTTAATTTATTCTGGTATAAATAGGCAAAAGTATCTGTGATGTGGTTTACTTCTTTATGTAAAAAGTAGGAATTGGAAATTTCTTTAGACGTTACTCCATCTGAGAACATCACAAAAATCATTCCATCCTCCACTCGATCCTTGACTATCTTAACCGGACGTTCATATCCGCTTAAATATCCTGCTTGTGGAATGGTTCTTTTTTTGATCGAATCAGCAGTAATTGTCATCAAACCTATATTCCCAATCGAGGTGTAGGCATACTCCTGTGTTTCTAAATCAATTTGTAGAATTCCTAACACTACACCACGCTTCCCAAATAAGCTTTCGTTACACTTTTTCATTATTAATTTTAAAGGAAGGGTACTATACTCTCTAATAATATCTACTACAAGCTGGGAAGATTCATTAGCATATTTACCACTTCCAAGCCCATCCGCCAATGCACAAATAAAGGTTCCATCTACTTCTTTATAGAAATAACTATCACCACAATAATAGTTATCATCTTTTGCTTTTTGAAAAACCGAAACTTCTACTTGTTGACTTTTTTGCATTAGCGAATGGCCTCCAGATTCTCTGCATGCAACGCTTCTCTTAGTTTCTTAAGCGCATTTCTTTGGATTCTTGATACATGCATTTGGGAAATACCTAATAATTCACCAGTTTCTTTTTGACTTCTGTTCTCGAAATAGGTATGCCGTAATATTTGTTGCTCTCTTTCACTCAGTATTGGCAAAATCTTTTCCAGTAATAGTTCTCGATCAATGTCCTCATAGCCTTTATCACTTTTTCCGATGATATCTAGTATTGAAACCTCACTACCATCTGAATCTGCTTCAATTTTTCTATCAACAGAAAGGGCATTATAGCTTTGCCCCATCTCCATGGTTTCTAGGATTTCTTCTTCGGAAACTTCTAGATAATTGGCAATTTCTTTAATAGATGGAGATTTTTGATTCTCTTGTGTTAACCGATCTATGGCATTTTTGATTTTAGGTCCAAGTTCTTTAATTCTTCGAGGAACATGAACACTCCATGTTTTATCACGAATAAATCGTTTGATTTCACCAATGATCGTGGGAATAGCAAAAGATTCAAAGGATTTACCAATGTCAGGATCATATCTTCTGATCGCTGCTAGCAAACCGAGCATGCCTACCTGTTCTAGATCCTCGTATATCATACTGTTTTTAGCATATTTCCTTGCTAAGGATTTTACAAGTTTTTGATAGGTCATAACGATTTTTTCCTGGGTATCTTTATCATCAGGATTTTGTTGAAAAGTTCTTATCCACTGGTAAATCTCATCCTCACGATTACTGTGTGGTTGAGATTTGGTCGTCATTGATATCCACCTCATTTTCGCGGAGGTATTTTGTCATTAGGACGATTACGCCATAATCATTCTTAATTTCGACTTTATCCATTAATGCTTCGATCAGAAAAAGTCCAAACCCTCCTTCTCGCAAATCTTCTATCGATTGATTATTCTGATATGGACCTATATCTGCCTTGATTTTATTTAAATCAAAGCTTCCACCTCGATCTGCGACCATGACCTCGAGACGATCTGGATATAATCCGAAGCCAACAGTAACCTCTCCACCATCTTTTTCATCATAGGCATGAGTCGTAGCATTAGACATAGCCTCCGAAATGGCTACTTTTAAGTCTTCTATTTCCTCATAGCTAAATCCCATACGATTTGCTATTCCAGATGTACTTAGTCTGACGACACCTACATATTCTGCTTTTGCTGGCACTTTCATTTCAATGAAGTCAAAGGATTCCATTTTTAATTCCCACCTTGTACAGTTGAATCGATATTAATGATACTATTTAAACCTGTTATTTCAAACAATCGTTCGACACGGTCTTGTAGCGATACGAGTCGTAATTCACTGTTATGTTCCTTTGTTGCTTTTAGCGCACTAATAAAAACACCTAATCCAGTACTATCCATATAAGACACATTTTCTAAATCAACGATGACAAGCTCCCCATCTTTTTTCACTAACGGTAGTAAAGCTTCTTTCAGTTTAGGTGCTGTGTATGCATCAATCTCACCAGTTAATTTCAAAATCTGCTTCGTACCTTCGACATTTCCCAGAATGTTAATATTTAAATCCACCGTGCTATTCCTCCTTAAAAAACCTATCCCTGTTATGGAAATTATACTGGCATCAGCCCTTTGCTAATACCAGTAATAAACGAATATAAGTAAGTGTAAATAAAGTGAATGAAAACGATCTATATGAATACAGGGGGTATGCTACAGATTTACCCTCATTCACTTATCGTTAAACCTCTTTTTTCAAAAATATTAAGGTGAAGTCATCCCTTAGGTGAAAATCCTGGATTCTCTCAAAATACTTGAACACTTTTTCGACAGCCTCTTGTGCAGGTAGGTGGATATATTGACGAATAACATGGAGCACTTCTTCACTTTCAATAAAACGTTCTCCAATTCTACACTCTGTAACTCCATCTGTTAGAAGAATAACAATATCATCTTTTTCTAGCTTTAGCTCGAATTGTTCATAAATAGCGTCAGGTGTTACTCCTAATACTAAGCCTTTTGCTTTTATTTCAATAAATTTGTCTTCTTTCGCACAGTAATAGAAGCCAGGTTCATGACCTGCTGAGGCATATTGTAACACACTGTTTTTCGAATCGAAAAATCCATAAAACATCGTAATAAACATATTGGTATCGACATTTCTTTCTACTACCCTGTTTAAGTTCTCTAAGATTACGCTCGGGCTAAGCTGGGATTCAGGAAAGCTATCTAACGCATATTTAATCATGGACATCGCTAACGCTGCTGGAATGCCTTTCCCAATCACATCAGCTATGGCAATCCCAAGATTATTTGATTCATCCTTCACAAAGTGATGATAATCCCCATTCATTCTGTTAGCCGGGACACTAATTGCTCCTATATCTAAACCAGAAATTTCTGGCTTTGTTGTCGATAGTAATGTTTGTTGCATACTTGCAGCAACAGAAATTTCTGACTCTAATTCTCCTTGCTTTTCTCTTAATGTTTGAAATTCTTGGTATGCTAAACCATACGAGATCATTGTCTCTAATAAGAAGTTTAGAGATGCACATATTTCTTTGGGAAGATCCGGATACAATTCCTTCAATGCTTGGATGTGGATGTTAATAAACTCTTCTGGCAAAATGTTATTCTGCATTGATAATTTGGTAAATTGCTCTGCTTGGTATAACGCACTTTCATCTTGTTTAAGAATATAACGATCTAATAAATCACGGTAATTATTAAAATCGAATTTATTTAGCTCCACTGAATTACCTCCTAATTATGACTTTAACATTTCCATACATCATATAATTCAGGCGATTAATTTTAGGAAGCAATATGTATAAACAAGGCTGTTCTCCTATTTTGAAATCGAAATCTATTTAAAGCAGCCTTCCATTATGATCTTACCCATTTGATCGCACTAATTGTCGTTCCTTTTTCTTTGTCAGAAAGGATATCAAATTCATCCATTAATCTTTTCACACCTGGCAAACCAGCTCCCAGACCACCTGATGTTGAGTAACCATCCTCCATCACTTTACTAATATCTGCTATTCCGGGTCCTTCATCTTGCGCGATAATCTTTAGGCCTTTTTTATTTAAATCATTGATCACTTCAACATGAATTCTACCTCTTTGAGCGTATAGATAGATGTTTCGTGCTAGTTCTGAAATCGCAGTGGCAATCCGTGCTTGATCGACGCTACCAAATCCCAATTCTTTCGCTTTTTCACGTCCCATTTGTCTTGCCCCGACAATATCCCATTCTTTATTAATTTGTACAGAGGATTGAGCCTTCATAATCACTCCTCCAATTCCTGGCGAAGTTTAATCAACCCTTGCTCTAAATCAAGTGCTGTTGGTACATTTTGTAGATGAATTCCTAAATCAATTAATGTCATCGCAACAGCAGGCTGAATTCCTGTTAAGACGACTTTTGCCCCCATTAAATCTGACATAGATACGACATCACCGAGTACCTTTGCTATAAAGGAATCAATAATATCTACAGAAGTAAGATCGATAACAACTCCTGTTGCACCACTTTTGTGGATTTTGCTCAATAAATCTTCCTGAAACTCAATTGCTGTTTGATCGTCTAAATCTACTTGAATGGATACCAACAAGTAATTGTGAAGTTTTAGAATTGGTATTCTCATTCCTAGCACCCCCTTATTTTAACGAATCTAGTAGATTACTAATATCTTGATCCTTATCATCAGACAAGCTAACAATATCACGATTAGTCAACTTCAATGCTGTGTTAAATCCTTTACGCAAGGAACTTTTTGTAGGGAATTTGCTTAAATCAATACCTAAATTGACAATCGTTTGTGCAATTTCTGGTCGAATACCAACTAATATACAAGTTGCTCCGATTAAACGAACAGCTTCAGCTGCTTGTATGATGTGGTGTGCTACCATTGTATCTACTACTGGTACACCGGTTATATCAATAAGTACCACTTCTGCATTATTTTTAATCACACCATCTAATAAGTTTTCCATGATGAGCTTGGCTCTTTCAGTATCAATCGTACCGATAAGTGGCATGATCGTTATATTTTCCATTACAGGAATTAATGGTGCTGATAATTCTTGTAAAGCTAATCGTTGAAGAGAAACAGTATGTTCCCAGCTACCAGAGTATTCACGAACTAGTTGTTTGATAATTGGCTCTACCCAATCATCGACAACATTTAATATTCTTGACAAATAGTCAGAATCAACTTTTTCAGACTGATTCAGAATGAAATCAATCGTTACACGGCGAAATGTCTGTAAACCATCTGTTATATAGCTAAGTGGCCACCCTAAATTAATTAATCGATCAGAGAATTCTGTTAATACCTTAAGGTTTTGCTGCTTATTAATACTCGCAAAAATAACATTGACAAATTCTCGGTTTGTCGATTCATAGAGTTCTTCGGATATAGTAGAGGTATAATCCTCATTCTTTTTTTTCGCCACTTCCTCTAGCCATTTCTTTGAGATTTCATCACTATTTTCAATCACAATTCTGCGCATGGTTTCAGGCATACTTACCCCTCCGATATTATTTTTAGAAAAACTCGCATTAGCTCTTCTTATGTACTTAGGACTTCAAAATTTTCACTAATCCATGTGAAAATTTTATATTTTCCTAACATGTAAAAAATAAGTATTATCATAATTCTACATGATAATACTTATTTTTACGATTATTTTCTATTGTTTATGACTTATTTGACAAAATTTGCAATATGACAATAGGTCATGAGATATAAAAACACCCATTGCCTCCACATTAGACAGGGTGCTTTTTCCTTGAGGATCTATTCTTGGGTTTCTCCCATTAAATATCTGTCATTAAATTGGAGTAAAGGCGCTAAAAATCAGTTAAGCCTAAACTAATTTCTAATCCTTTATTAATTCGCTCCATCATATAGCCATCTAGATGAGTAATCTTGTCTGTTAATCTTTGTTTGTCTATTGTGCGAATCTGCTCTAATAAAATAACAGAGTTCCGTTCAAATCCATATTTTTTGGCATCAATTTCGACATGTGTTGGCAACTTAGCTTTTTGAATTTGTGCAGTGATCGCCGCTACAATAACGGTGGGGCTAAAGCGGTTCCCAATATCATTTTGGAGAACAAGTACTGGTCTAACCCCTCCCTGCTCAGAGCCAACTACAGGAGAAAGATCGGCGAAGTAAACATCGCCCCTTTTTACAATCAAAACCTACACCCCGCTCACTAAGCGACCAAGGGTATTTTCAGCCTCCTCTTCAGCTTGAAAAGCTTCTGAAGCAATGTTTAAGTTGATATTTGCCATTTCGAGATATCCTCTTTGCATGGATTCCTGAATATGACGTTTCTTCTTCTCACGCAAATATGTTTTTGTTGCTTGACAAATAAAATCACTTAAATTACTATCCTCATTCTTCATCAAGCCATCCACCTCATTCAGTAGGTTTTTTGGTAATCTCACCGCAACTTCTTGTAAGTCTTCAGACAAAACCATACACCTCCACCAACATTGACAAGCCTAAAATAATTATCCACTAATATCATACCATTCTCTAACATGCTTGCAAAGGGGTTTTAACGATTTTTTGAATTTTTCCTGTCCTTATAAATTATGTCACAATTAGTCAACATATATACGGGGAACCCTTGAACTAATCATGCAAGCAATCTCATAATTAATGGTTTCTAGCTTTTCTGCGAGCTCATCCATTTCAATTTCTTCTTGATCTTGCTTACCTATTACGGTAACTAAATCTCCTACTTTCGCTTGTTCTGTTAATCTTATCATAAATTGATCCATACAAATTCGACCAACTATTTCACATCTCTTGCCATTGACTAATACTTCTGAGCCTTGCAATCCTCTCCTGATCCCATCTGCATATCCTAATGGGACAGTACCAATCCATTCCTCGGTCTGCGCGGTATAGGTCGCTCCATAGCTAATCGTTGTACCAGGCTCCACCTTTTTAACATGGATCAATCTACTCTGCAATGATAGGGCTGGCTTTAAGTCTATTGGTTGTTCTAACTTAACGGTTGGCGAAGGGTAAAGTCCGTACATACTAATTCCAAATCGAACGAAATCAAACATTTTATCTGGAAATCGCATACTAGCAGCACTGTTACCCGTATGGAATAATACTTTTTCGTGCCAGTTTTTCTCAAAAACCTCTCGAAGCCTTTGAAAATGGACTAACTGTGATTCAAAATGTCCGAGGTTTTCTTCGTCTGCAGTGGCAAAGTGAGTGAAAATTCCTTCTAAATAAAAAGCTTTATGTTTTAATAATTTCAAATTGTCTAAAAGCTCGGTTGTACTTCTTATCCCAATTCTCCCCATGCCTGTATCCCATTTCAAATGGACGGTAACCGGCTTTTCGAGCTCAAGCTGCCGGACCTCCTCTAACCATTCTTTTTGATAACACGTCAAGGTAATCTCATACTTTACTGCAACAGGGACATCGGCTGGGCGAACCCTTCCCATTACTAAAATCGGAACATGGATTCCTGCCTCCCTTAGCTTAATAGCCTCATCTAACAAAGCTACCGCAAGTCGTTTTGCGCCAGCATCGATCGCTGTTCTCGCTACTTCGATATCACCATGTCCATAACCATTTGCCTTGACCACTGCATATATATTGGTTTCTTTTCGCAGTCTTTTCGTCAACTGCTTTATATTATAATCAATATGCGCTAATTTTATTTCTACCCATGAATCCCGATAAAATTCTTTCATTATGTCCTTAATCTCCTCAGTGAACTACTTATCTTTTGAATGACTACACTTCATTATAACTTATAAACATTGGTGGAACAAAGACTGTGTATTTCTTGAGAACAAACAAAAAAAGCCCTAGCCTATTAGCTAAAGCTTTTTCTCTATTATTTTTCTGCTGTTTGGTGTATCGAAGTTGCGACATCAATCATTTCTTGCTTCGTTAAATCTTCACTTGCCAAATAATAATTAATTCCATTATATTGCCATTCTAACGTTGTTTCAGACATGGCTCCCATCGTAAAGCCTAGATCAACTGGATCACCGTTCACTAGCTCTGGAGATTGGGCACTAGTTGGATAGCTTGTCACCATTTCCTGAATAATCGTGAAATTTCTCTCTCCTTCATAGGACAGCATCACTCGATCACCATTCTCTGTTTCCATCCTATTCTCTTCGACTAGCTCTGCACCTAACTGTTCCGCTGGATAAAAAATCTGTAACTCACTAGGTAAGTCCTCTTGTGCCATTGTTGGCACACCAAAAATACTGCTTGTCATATTTTTTTCCATGTTAAAAGTATCTTCAGGTAGCTCTGGATCGAATTCAAAGGAGGTAAATTCTACTTCCACCATTGATTTTTTATCATTATCTAGTACTTTAACAAGGACTGGTGCATAAGTCTTTTTATCGAAATAAATCGTTTGGTATGGTAAGTTACTATTACTTTCATAGTTTGTCCGTGTTTCAAAAACAAAATAATCATCCGTTGAGGTAAAGGTTGCTTCACTGTCATCCTTAATGTCTTGGATTAATGACTGGTATAAGTATGGCTGGCTCTTATTATCTGGCCACTCACTTTGGAACTTAAAGCTTTTATTTAATGCTGGTGTGAGTACAAATACTCCTTCTTTATTTCGAAGAATAATTTGACTACTCTCCTCGTCTTGCTCATTTTTCAACAAAACACGGTAAAAGTCCTTTTTCTTATGTGTTACTTCAATACGATAAGCCTGTTCCTCGTTACCGGTTTGTAATGTCATTAATGCTTGTGTTTGATAAGCATTCATCTTATCAGCAGTGCTTTCAAGCTTTTCTAAAACATCGTCCTTTGACTTTTCCCCACATGCAGCTAAAAACACAACAAACAAAACACTCATAAAAAAGATGATATATTTCTTCATCGCGACAACTCTCCTTTGTCTCAAATAAGAGGACAAAGGGAACACGATTACGCGCTAGGACATTGTACGAAAAACATTTGTAAGACCATCAATCACATCAGAAGCAAGCAGGTCAATTACCGTATTTTGTCCACTTTCTATACGCAAATCAGCCGACATACCATGAATAAAACAAGCATTATTCATCGCCTCTAACACAGATTCATGCTGCATAATGAAGGCTAAAAGGATTCCGGATAAAACATCTCCAGTTCCCCCTTTGGCAAGACCGGCATTGCCCGTGGCATTTACCATTTGCGTGCCATCTGGAGCTGTTATAATCGTATATTTGCCTTTTAGAATTAGATAAACTTGATGCTCCTGTGCAAACTCTTTTGCCATAGTAAATGGGGCTTTTTTAATTGTCTCTATCTCTTGATTTGTCAGCATTGCCATTTCACCATAATGTGGTGTTAAGATGGTAGGAGATCTTCGCTCTTGTAGCATACCCAGAAGCTCTTTCAGATGGTATAATCCATCGGCATCGATAATGACTGGTACATCTTCCTGTGCCAACACATCTTCTACGAAGGTTTTGGCAGTACGATTCCTACCCATTCCCATCCCTATTGCTACACCATCAAAACCAGCTAAATCTATATGACCGATATTGCTTAGGTTCTGGTACATAGCTTCCATGCAGTAATTAGCGATAACTGGAATATTCCGTTCCATTGTAGCAACCGTTACTAAACCTGCACCTGCTTTTAGGGCAGCTCGTGTACTAAGTGCAACGGAGCCTGGCATTAGCTCTTGTCCACCAATAACTAGTCCTTTTCCATGAGATCCTTTATGAGAGAAAGTTGCTCTCCTTGGAAAGGATACTTTAACATCCTTTAAATTCCAGCTTCTCACTTTTGGTATCATCCCATACGCCTCAATCGGAATTCCGATAGGGACTACCTTCCATTCTCCGTAGTAAGGAGCTGTAGTCTCCAAGAATAAGGATTGCTTTGGTGCTTCTACAATATAGGTTCTATCTGCTTTTATCGCGATATCGATGGTATGATTCTCATTGGCAGGTAATCCGCTTGGAATGTCAACAGAGTAGATACGTGCATTTTGTTCATTTATAATAGAAATCATCCCTCTTAATGGTTCACGAATCTCTCCGGTTACACCAATACCTAAGATCGCATCAATCACGATATCGACATTCACTAAGCATTCCAGTAACTTATCGGTAGTTAACACCTCTTGGATAGGAACTTTTTGGTGAATCAATAGCTGTTTATGGTATGCGGCATCACCTTTTATTTTTTCATTTGGGACTAATTGCAAAACCTTCACTGGATAGCCTTCATTTTTTAAATATCTAGCTATAACGAAGCCATCTCCACCATTGTTTCCACTGCCTACTAAAATAGCCATATGACAACTCTTTTCTTCAGCGACCATCATTTCCTTAGCAATTGCCTGACCTGCGTTCTCCATTAAAATCGTTCCATCTATTCCCCCCTGGTCGATAGCAAATCGATCGATTTCGTACATGTCCTCCGCGGTTACGATGTACATCTTGTTCCCTCCTACCCGCATTAAAATAGTATGAGACAACCTCTCTTAATATGCCGAATCTGCTTCAATTATTACTTGTGCAGTTGCATAAGCCTTACTATGAGAGATCGAAACAAAGATTTTATCTTTTTCAGTAATATTAGAATAGAAAATAGGCGCACCTTCTAAATTTGTTAATATTTCTATGTCTTGAAAACTTACCTTTCCTATCCCTGTTCCAATTGCTTTGGAGAATGCCTCCTTTGCTGCAAATCTACCTGCTAAAAATTCTATTTTCCTTTTATCAGAGCTTAGATTTTCGTATAGGTCCCGTTCCTTCTTTGTTAAAATTCTACTAATGAATCTCGGTTGCTTTGTTGCCATTTCTCTAATACGGTCTAGTTCCACTATATCGATACCAATCCCTTTTATCATCTTCGTCTTCAACCTCTTTTTAGTCTTTTTTTTAGTATAGCCTACTACTACCCTATTTTTAAAGAAGAAGCTAATGGTCATATATCTAACTATATATAGTAAGGGATTTATGCTAAAATATAGGCATCAATTTTTCAGAGGAAGTGTGAGATGTTTTTACGAACAGAAAGCTTTAAAGATTTTCTTTCTTTTTACCCCGTGACCGCTTGTATTGTTGGACTGCAAATTGGTATTTGGCTCATCAACTGGATCATCCCACCTCTCGGTCAAATGATCATTGATTTTGGCATTGGTTTTCATTATGCTATCAGTATGGGAGAGTATTGGCGTTTCGTTACACCAATTTTCTTACACGGTGGTGTCGGACACATTTTATTTAATTCCTTTGCACTTGTTATCTTTGCTCCAGCACTTGAACAAATGCTCGGTAAAGGGAAATTTATCTTCACCTATTTTTTTGCTGGTATTGTGGCAAATATTCTAACATTTGTCGTAGAACCTAGTCTTGGTTATACCCATCTTGGAGCATCTGGTGCGATTTATGGATTATTAGGACTCTATTTATTCATGGTGTTTTTTGAAAAAAGATTAATTGATCCTAATAATGCAAGGTTAATATTAATTGTTTCTATACTTGGACTAATCATGACGTTTATAAGAGCAAATATAAATGTCGAGGCACATATATTCGGCTTTATTGCTGGGTTTGCTTTAGGTCCAATCATCTTAAAAAATGTTCAGCCTTTTTCACCATGGAAAAATACAAGAAGAGTGAGTCACGGAAATGATGATATCGGCTTCGATCCTAATCGATGGAATAAAAAGAGATATAAATGGAAGCCATACCTAAAACCTATTATTACAGCAATTTTGATTATACTTGTTCTATTAGGTTTACTATCTTCCATCTTATAAAATGCCCTTCATCGCTGTGAAAAAGATAGAGAAAAGGGAGTGGGAAAATGACAGCAGCATGGCTATTTACTTCTGCAGCAATTATTGCAGGTCTTGGTATTTTATTTGCATTCAAACGATTACTAAGAGGGTTATCTTATCGAATGGAGCGGAAGGAATTTAATCAACAAGGATTACAAAAGGATCAAACAAGATACTTTATCCAAGTGGCACTATTTGAAGCAATACCGATTTTCTTACTTGTGCTCGGGTTTATGTTTATGAAGGATAATGAAGCAAGCCTCGTTTCTTTAAGCATTCCATTGATTGTGATACTTGGAATTATTTTGATTTGTATCAGTCAGATTTGGTCATCGAAACAAGAAGTATTGTCTCATCCTGATATTGGAAAGTCAGAGAAAAGCTACATCAATACAATTGTGTTAATCGGTTTTTCCACGATATTATGTATCCCCGTTATTTCCATTGTCGGAATTATCCTCTTGATCAATTAGAAAAAACTGCATCCCTAATATAGGGAACGCAGTTTTTTTATGTCTATCGACGACCTTGCTTAGTATTCGAACGTTTATTTTGGAATTTACGGTTTCTTCCGCTCGGCTTTCCTTTTCGTCCACCATATCCTCGTTTATTATCATTTCTAAACTTTTTGTTACTATTCTTACCTTTATTTGCTTGTTTTACACTAACTGGCTGAACAGAGGACAATGTAACTGGTGTTTGACGACGTTCTTTCGTCAAAAGCTTCAAAGCAGCCGAAACAATCGTTACAGAATCATATTCATCTAATAGTTCTGTCGCTGTTTCTCTGTAATCCTTCAAATCCTTATTCTTAATGGTAGATGTAAGCTTCTGTACTGTTACCTGTTGTTGACCACGCTTTGCTTCATCATAGCTAGGTGGTGTCATGCGCTTCATTTTGCTTTTTGTTACTTTTTCAATCAAGTTCAAATGTGGCAATTCTCTTGGTGTGATAAAGGAGACTGCCTCACCAGTTTTTCCAGCACGTCCTGTACGACCTATGCGGTGAACATAGCTTTCCGGATCTTGAGGAATATCAAAATTATAAACATGGGTTACACCTGAAATATCGAGCCCACGTGCCGCAACGTCTGTCGCTACTAGAATCTCAATCCGACCAAACTTAAACTTGTTTAAGACAGAGGTTCGTTTTCCTTGCGTTAAATCACCGTGTATGCCTTCTGCACGGAATCCCCTTGCTTGTAGTCCATCCGTTAATTCGTCGACACGTTTTTTCGTACGACCAAATATAATCGCAAGCTCAGGAACATGAACATCTAACAAATTAGTTAATGTATCAAATTTCTGCTTCTCATGTACTTCCACAAAAAATTGATCAATGTTGGAAACTGTCATCTCCTTCGCTTTTACCTTAACCTCTGCAGGTTCTTTCATTAAGGTTGCGGCAATATTACGAATTTCCTTTGGCATGGTAGCGGAGAATAGTAGGGTTTGTCTGTCTTCTGGAATCGCCTTTAATATATCTCTAATGTCATCAATAAAGCCCATATTTAACATTTCATCTGCTTCGTCCAGTACTGCTGTATGCACATCTCCGACACGAATCGTACGGCGACGAAGGTGATCTAATAAACGACCTGGAGTTGCAACCACGATATGTGGGCGATCCTTTAATGCACGAATTTGGCGCTCCATATGCTGTCCACCATAGACAGGCAGTGTACGCACACCTTTAAACTTCGCTAATTTGTGAAGCTCCTCTGAGACTTGAATAGCAAGCTCTCTCGTCGGAGCTACTACTAATCCTTGTATTTTGCGAAGACCTGGATCTATCTTTTCGATCATTGGAATACCAAATGCTGCCGTTTTACCTGTACCAGTCTGTGCTTGACCGATTACATCCTTCCCTGTAATTCCTAATGGGATCGTTTGTGCTTGAATTGGTGTAGCCTCTTCAAATCCCATTTTTTCTAATGCTTTCATGATTGATTCTGAAATACCTAGTTCACTAAAATTTGTCACTATTTTTTTCTACTCCTTTTTTCTTTTAAAAATCTCATCAATTATCATTTTTCTTCGTTATCTACAGTGTACCCTATAATTCACAAATAGAAACGAATCCCACTTATAGTAAAAGTGGTAGTAAAATCGTTCTTAGGGAACTTTTATATAAATTAAATTAGGACGCATTTCGATTATTAAGAGGTAGCTATCTATTCTTAAATTGCCCGATAAGGATTCAATCATACTACATTTCCCAATAACCGCTTTTGATTATTGTGCTATGCCTATAAAAGTCTCCTCAGTATAAAGATGGATAACGGAACATCTTAGGATATTCGTCCGCCAATTGCATTTAGCTTCTTGATTTATTCAATCTTCAAGTAGATGCACGAACGACTTTAGAGCTGTAATAAATAACAATGAAAAAAGCCTTCCTCCACATTTGGAAGAGGCTTATAATGACCATTCAATGGATTATTATATCATAACACACTCTTCTTTTTTATTCTATAAAAATTTTCCTTTTGTTTCAAACATTGCTGTTTCGGATAACAAAAACATAACAATAATACATGGATTCTTTTTTTATTTTCCATAAATATTGTTATACTATGATTATCTATAAAAAATCTGTATATCGGAAGGTGTCAGAATGGGAGACAATCAAATTTATCCATATATTGCAATTGTGATTGGCGTCATATCTCTATCAACTGCTGCAGTATTTGTTAAGTTAGCTGGGGATGTACCACCTTCCATTATCGCCAACTACCGCCTACTATTGGCGGCGTTCTTAATGCTCCCCTATGTTGTGGTTAAAAAAAGACAGGAAATAAAAATGCTAAAAAAGAAGGAATGGATTCTAACGATTTTAGCAGGAATCAGCCTTGCGATCCATTTCATTGTCTGGTTTGAATCATTACAGTATACCTCTGTTGCCAGTTCGGTCGTTTTAGTAACCTTACAACCGATTTTCGCCTTTATTGGCACTTACTTTTTCTTTCATGAGCGTTTCTCATCAGGTACCATTATTAGTATGTTTATCGCGATATTTGGCAGTATTATTATCGCATGGGGAGACGTTCAAATAGCTGGTAAAGCATTGTATGGTGATCTTTTAGCAATATTAGGCGCTATATTTATCACAGCATATTTCTTATTTGGACAAAGGGTCAGAAAAAAAGTATCAATGATGACTTATACCTGTATCGCATACTCTATTGGGGCGATTATGCTTATTATGTATAATATGATTCTAAAAAATTCGTTTTTTCACTATACTAGCTTTGAATGGAGTATATTTGTTTTCATTGCTATCATTCCAACCATTTTTGGGTTGAATCTGCTGAACTGGTCACTAAAATGGGTGAGCTCCTCTGTCATTTCTATGGGAATTGTGTTTGAACCTGTAGGTGCAGCTATTCTAGCCTATTTCCTTCTAGAGGAGACTATCACATGGTCTCAATGGTTAGGTGGTACGATTATTATTTTTGGCTTACTACTTTTTATTGCTAGTACAAGGAGAAAACGCAAAATGAAAATGACAATAACGCCTTAGCTCATTGCTAAGGCGTTTTTGGTAGTAGTAGGACGCATTAAAAAACGGTGGACTCCATCAATTACCACTTCTTTATCCTCCCCTAGGCAGATAAGATGCTTGGAGTCGTAATAATAGATGATCTCTGTTTCACCCGGAATTTCCTTATCTAAATAATGAACCGTTTTATATGGAACTAAACCGTCCTGCATTCCTTGTGCGATAAAGACTGGGCAATGAACCTTCTTCAAGTATGGCTTCGTAAACCTCATACACTTCAAAAATTCAAGAGTTGCCCTAATTGGTACAGAACCATACTTTCCCATATAGTGAACGAATAGTGGGTCTGTTTTTAGCTTTCTTTGTAAAGCTTTCTGTCCAAAGCCAATGATATCTAACGCCATTCGCGGGATGCTTATGTACTTCCTTGAAGTCGACAAAAGTACAAGCTTCTCGCAAGAATACTTTCCAGCTAAAAAAGCAGAGATCATCCCTCCCATGGAAAACCCAATTAAATAAATTTTCTCATGTCTTTTCTTTAAATCTAAATAGGCTTGTTCACATGTTTGAATCCACTCTTGGTAGGTGACTTTTGTCAATTCTAATTCCTTCCCGTTTTCACCTAAACCATGACCAGGTAATCTTGGAGAAACAATTTCCCAATCTGTCACTTGATGTAAGTGATCTGCTAATGGCTCCACCTCATATGGCCCTCCTGTAAAGCCATGAATGATAAGACAGCCACTCATCGTGAATCCTCCTTCTATTAATATGCCGTTAGTTTACCCATATGAAGGATCTTTACTCCTTTTACACTATTATCCACTATCACTAAGGAGACTTCCAACAACAGGCCTCATCCCGCTTATGATTCGCAAAAATTAATCAAGCCTTCAAACCGACAGTATGTTGTTAAAATGAAACATCCCTGTCAAGCGAATGACAAGGATTTCGGTTTGACGGATATTATAACCCCTTAAATGATTTCACAATGCTTCCAACATTTTTAACTAATGGTGAAACCTGCTGATAAGTATTCGCTAACTGATTAACGGTTTTGAAAATTTTATCAAAATCCATCTCACCGTTTTTATCCTGGAAATAGCTCAACATTGGGTTTGTTTGTTTGCCAAAAGAAAATGGTGGCATTTGTGAATTATTTTGCTGCGGCACAGGCAATAATGGTTTTTGATAAAATTGATATGGTGTATAAGAATTTTGAGAAGTATTAGGTACTGATTGGAACGGTGTGGCACCATAATAATTAGGATAATACGTGGAATGCTGTTGATTCTGCCAATTATACATACTATTCCCCCATTTCTCCATCTATGTTTTCTAATATAGGCTATGCAAATAGGGGGAAATCGGTTCAAATCAGAACCCGAGTATCCTTCTTAGTTTTTCTTTATCAAACCCCAATATCTTATGGCTGTCACCAATTAATACTGCAGGTGTAACATAAATATTTTTCTGCTGAAGTTCTTTTAAAAAAACTTTATCCTCTGAAGTATTTTTCAATGTGAAATTTACCTTGTGGTTTCTTAAAAACTCCACGAGATGATCGCACGCTTCACAATCATCACTAATATAGACTATCACATGCTGCTTCCTCATAGGTGCTCCTCCAAACTTCAAAAATCATTTTCTAGTCATTTATACCCTTTTTTCGGTTTGGATAAACGAAATAAAATGTGATAAGGAGATACTAGTCAATATTAGGATGAAAGAGCATTCGCATAAAGACCTAATTTTTTTAATAAATCTATTGCCTCTAATTTTTCTTCTTTCGATAAGCCTGCAGTAACAGCTTCAATTTGTTTCCAATGCTCTGGAAAAATATCGTTGAGTAGCTGTTCACCAGCTTCCGTTAGAGAGGCATATGTTATCCTTCGGTCAGTCGGACTCGGTATGCGCTTTACGTAATTTTTTTTCTCTAGTTTATCAACAACATATGTAATACTTCCACTAGCTAAGAGAATTTTATCTCCTATTTTTTGTAAGGGCTGTTCTCCTTGGTGGTATAGTAATTCCATTACACCAAAATCTGTTATATTCAAGCCATGACCTCTAATATCTTCGGCTACTTGATCCATCAAGGCTCGATAAGCTTTTGATAAGACAACAAACAGCTTTAGGGAAGGGTCTTGTTTTTTTTCTAAATATCGTGTTCGATCATCCATCCCTTTCATCCTCTCCTCTTTATGTATATGCACGTATTATATGGAAAGATTTCACATTCGTCAATACAAAAGGAAATAATCCCCATTTTTGTATAACGAAAAGACATTACTTATATCGCTTTCTTAGGTAGAAAGCAATATAACAAAAGAATTATAACAAATATGCTTACTAAATTGTAGGCAAAACTACTAATAAGCAAGATATAAATAATGGGACTGATTAGTTGCTCTAATATGGTCGGAGTATACCATTTATCATTCATTTTTTTCACAGTTATATGAAGCTTCAACTCCAACAATACATATAATGAAGTACCATAAAGTAACAGCTGTAAAAACACCCAAATACTTAAGTGCTCTGTTATAACTATCAGGGTCGCAAGTACTACCATGATCAAGCCCATGAACACTGTCATGCGTTGTAGGTAGGCTTTTTTTATAGCTTTCATATCCCATGGTATAGCGTGCAGTAAACGATCTTTAAATCCTGCTTGAAAATAACTTGTAGACATTTTATTGAACAAAAATATAGCGATCGCTACTGAAACGCCTTGGACCAAGTCTCCTCTAAAGCTCAAGAGCACTAAGCAAATGATGCTAACACCTAATGTTTGAACAAAATATGCCTTCTCCTGACGAAAATTAATCTTCCATAGCTTACGATAAATCATTGTCTCATGATGATACGGAAATGGTAATTTCTCTTTTGCGGACCGAAAAAGAGCTGGAAGAATAGGTTTTTGTACTGGTTTCGTTTCTGTCTTACTCATTTTGTGAATAAAAAACATACTCCAAATTTTTGTATCAACGACTTCGATAACGCTTTGCCAGTTTATCTTTTTCAACCTTTTATTCCAAATTACCAAATTAAAGGAAAAGATAATAGCAAGCAAGCTATATAAAAAGCCTTCAAATGGTAAGACAAATAAATAGACAAAACGAATAATAGCAAGCATAACCGTAACAAGTAGAAAGATAATGACTTTTTTCTTTCCTTCTATTTGATATAAATACCATTGAGGTAAAAGGAGTAAACAGTTTGTTAGAATCAAGATCATCAAACATTTTAATAAGAATCCGGTTGATAAAGGTGTTAAAATAAATGCTAACAAGAATAAACCGAAACTCCATATAACCGTCTTTAGGATCGCTTCGAAATAGGTAAAAAGCCAAACATATTGGCGTAATATAGGTAATGTTGCTGCCTTCCAATCTGCACTTGAAAAGGATATACCAGGAGAGTGAAAGGAAAGTATAATAGTACGAACCATAAGTGCTACCACCATTAACGGTATCCAGTGATCGGCTAACTGTTCTATAGAGTAAAACCAATTCTCGAATTGGCTAACTGCATCATAGACCATTGCCATTAAGACAACGATATAAAAACCTACATAAATACTTATTGTCCAATCAAAGGCAACACCGAGGGCAAGGTTATAAAGCTTTTGCTTTTTCTTTATACGGTTTTTCCGCAAAAATAGAAATACACTCCACGCTTGACTCATTGAGATGTTCTCCTCGTAATCGTATCAAAATTGGCCATTTCATCATATTCCCTGATTTCGCCTTTATCGAGTAAAATATACTTGTCCGCAACTTGATTTATCCTATCAAGCTGGTGGGAAGTTAGTAAAATACTAGTACCACCCTGTGTCTTTTCTAATAATAATTGCTGTAAAGCTGCTGCTGCATGAATATCTAGGCCCATAAATGGTTCATCAATAAGTAGTAAATCTACCTCTGGCAATAAAGCGCAAATCGTTTGTACCTTTTGTCGCATTCCTTTGGAAAGTGATTCAGGATATACGTTTAATTTATCTTTAATTTCAAAAAGATTAGTAAGTTCCTCTACCTTTTGATTAAGCTTCTCTTCGGATAGTTGGTAGCTTTTTCCGTATAATTGAAAATGCTGCATCGCAGTTAACTCAGAAAGCAAAAAAGGTTCTTCAGGTATGTAAGCTATTTGCCTCTTATAGTGTAGAAATTCCTGATCTTGGTCGATACCCTGTACAGAAATATTACCCTCTTGTTTTTCTTGCCACCCCATAATCGTTTTCATCAACGTAGATTTCCCTGCACCATTATGGCCAATTAACGCAATCAATTGGCCAGTTTCAACCGTAAAGTGAATATTCTTCAAAATCGATTCTTGTCCAATGGCTACCGTAACATTTTCAACAACTAATTGACTCATGTGAGATCACCCCTACAAGAAGTACGATTGAGCAGTTAAATAGGTTTCTTATTTTAAAGAAAAGTAAAAAACGCCAAAGCTTTTAGGCCTTGGCGTTTGAATTAATCTAATTCCTGCTGGAGAAATTCTATGACATCATCTGGTGTTTTAGTATAAGCACTGTGGCGGTGGGCGGTTTTCTCACCATTTTCAAAAATTAATAAACTCGGAATCCCCATCACTTCATACTTTTGCGCTAATCCTTCTACTTCATCACTATTAACTTGATACCAATCATATTGATTATATTGTTCCATAATATCTCCGATAAACATATCCATTCGTTTACAATCAGGACACCAGTCTGCATAGAATTTAATGATGACTGGCTTATCTGATTGGATCACTTCATTAAATTGTTCCACTGTTTGAATTGCTTCCATATGAAAGTCTCCTTTTTTGCTCTATATGTGAAATCTAGCATGTTTATATTATTTTCGCAAATCATTTGTTTTACTTATATTCTACTCTGCCTAATAAATAAGCAAAAAGTAAACCTCCTGCAAAAGTGAGGATACAGAAAATCATCTCACCCGTATTCACTGGCCAACCTGGGAACATGACGAAGATAGAGCCGATTACCATGCCAATAACAACCGCATAGGTGGCAAATGGAAAATGGTCTAAGAAATAATGAATAATCTTACTCATCACTATTATTCCTAATAGAATGGCCACACCAACTACGCCAATGACTACTATATCTAGGTTCTTGATCGCACTTATAATCGTTGTATAGGAACCAATTACATAGAGCATAAAGGAACCACTTATACCTGGTAGAATCATGGCAGAGCTCGCTATGAAGCCAGATGCAAAAAGCCAGAGATAGGTAGATGTAGTAAAATGAGTTACTGCTTCAGGCTCACCAGTATTAAAAAAAGCCATCGAAGCGACCACTATTACCCCAACTATAATAAATAAATAATGGGGAACTTTAAAATTTACCTTTGCATTTGATTTTTGGAATAAGAAAGGTAAAACCCCTATAATGAGCCCAAGAAAAGCAAATTGTGTCTGTTTTGGATAATGTTCAAAAAGCCATTCAATCACGCCCGCTAATAGAAAAATGGCTGTTAAGACCCCTATTCCAAGCGGGATTAAAAACATCAAATGCTTTTTTAAATCCTTACTAAAAAAACCGTTAATCGCCTCAATCAAACGATCATAAATCCCGAGCAATACAGCTATTGTACCACCACTAACTCCAGGAATTACATCACTTGCACCCATTAACAATCCTCTATAAATATTCTTCCATTCCATTCAACTATTCTCCTCTATCTTAAAATTTTACCTATCCTCGTAATCTCATTATTTTAATATGGTTAAGTCAGGAACCCATTGGGACATATGGGCTTTTATTTCGTCCCATTTCACTTGATGATCAGGTAATTGTTCCTCTGTCACTTCATGAAATGGTAACACAGCGAAGTTTGTCATTCTACCACCATTCATCTCATACTGTACGAAGGTTGGTAAAAAGGCAGGAGTATGTATTCGGATCGATTCAGACTTTTGATCTACTTTCTTTTCCACCTTGAACTGGAATATTCCACCAATACGTCGGTAGAGCTTATCCTGTCCAGAAAGGAAATTTCCCAAAGAATAGGCTACTAATGTGTGGTTACCATTTTTGCCTTCGATCCAATCAATTGGCTGCAGTACATGTGGATGATGTCCTATAACCACCTCGACCCCTAAATCTGAAGCAAATTGTGCTAGCTCTTTTTGATAACCGTTAGGCATCCGTTCATATTCATTACCAAAGTGATAGCTTAACACGGTTACGTCGGCTAGCTTTTCTGCCTTTTTCACATCTGCTTTGATTCGTTGTTCGTCGATAAGATTGACTAAATAATCCTTCCCTTCTGGAACAGGGATGCCATTTGTGCCATATGTATAGCTCAGAAATGCAACAGATATATTCTCATCAGTCTCGATTACACGAATTTTCTCTCTGTCTTCTTTATCTTTGAAGCTTCCTGTGTACTTCATTCCAATTTCCTCATAGTGCGTAATAGCATTTTGAATCGCTTCTTCCCCACGATCAAGTGTATGGTTATTTGCCATTGTTACTAAATCCACACCGACTTCCTTCAGATTATCCGCTAATTCATAAGGGCTGTTAAAAGAAGGATAAGTGGACAAACCTATTTCAGCACCACCTGTAATAGTTTCTTGATTGGCGATCGTAATGGTCGAACTTTTCAAGTAGCTCTCGACGGATTGAAGCATTGGCCTAAAATCATAGCCCCCATCCACTTCTGCATCTTCATAAACCCGTGAGTGAATTAACAAATCACCAATTGCAGTAATATCAATTTCTGTCAATACAGGTGCTAACGAGGTGAATAGCTCTCCGTTTTGATTTTTTTCTGTTAATAAGCTTTTATGTTTGGAATGAGAAGCACTTTCAGGTTGGGATATTCCCATACAGCCAACCAGTAAAATAAGTACCACAATAATGGGTATAAGTCGCTTTCTCATGCTGTAAATCTCCTTTTTTGTTCAATTCTTTACTATTTTACCATATTCCTAAATTTTTTCGTAATGCCAGCTAATTGGTCTCCACCTTTTCATAGACAATAAAATCTTTTTTAAAAAAAATGTAATACTTTTCGAATACAATTCGTCCATATTATTGAAAAGCAAAAAGAAGGGGGATCTATATGATCAAAGTACAATCATTACACCAAACATTTTTATTAGGAAAGAAAAATAATCAAACAGAGCTTAATGTACTTAAGGATATTTCCTTTGAGGTTAAAAAAGGAGATATTGCTGTTATCACAGGTAGGAGTGGGTCAGGGAAATCGACCTTGCTCAACCTTATCGGTGGCTTTATGAAACCTACACACGGTAGGATATTCATCGATGGTACAGAGGTTACAAGCTTTAGTGAAGGAGAATTTGCAGATTTTCGATTACAGCACATCGGATTTATCTTTCAAAACTTTCAGTTAATTCCTACAATGACAGCATATGAGAACATTGAACTTCCTTTAGTTTTAAAAGGGGTAGCTGAAAAGAAAAGAGAAGAATTAACCAATCAAACTCTTGGGCGTGTTGGTTTAATCGATTATAAAAATCATTATCCAAGCGAGTTATCAGGTGGACAACAACAGAGAGTAAGTATTGCAAGAGCATTAGTTATTGAACCACCCATTATTCTAGCAGATGAACCTACTGGTAGTTTAGACAGTGAAACGGAAAAGGAAATATTAGATTTCATTCAATCATTGAATCAAAAATATGGCATTACATTCGTCATTATTACACATGACAATGAGGTTGCCAGTATTGGTCATCAACAGATCCACTTACATGATGGTGAAGTATTGAAAGGAGATATTGCAATATGAATATGAAGGATAGATGGCGTTTCGTCCGCCGCAATATGAAACGAAGTAAATCAAGGATTTTTATGACTGTTTTAGCTACTGCTATGGGGGTTACATTCCTTATTGTATTAGCATCGGTAGGATTTGGACTACATAAATCTCTTGCAAAGGATATTCTAGAATCTCGTTCTGTTACCCAGCTACAGATTGGCGGGATGGAAGTAGACGGAAAATACCAACCAATAACAGATAAAGAGATAGAAGAATTAGAAAAAAAAGAGGCTATGAAGGCTGTGACAAGAAGAATCAACCTGCAACAAACTCCTTTATTTCAATTGGATCAATATGAAGGAAGTGTTCAAACAGTGATGGCCCATTTCCCCTCAGAGATAGATGCGGGTCTTGAGCTTTCAGAAGGACGTTTACCAGAAAAAGAAAATGAAATTATAGTTGGCCATGACTTTGTGAAAACCCTCGTCTCTAGTGAGCAACAAGAAACAGAGGATATGTATGGTGAAGATGGAATGTTAAAAAAGGAATTTCAATATGATGGAGAAGTGATTGGCAAAGAACTTAAGATGACGGTCATGCAAACCGTTGATGGAGAGCAGAAGGAGCATACGATCCCTTTAATCATCACTGGTATTACCGAGAAGCCTGCACGTGATTGGATGATGGATCAAACCGTCTTTATATCTGATTCTATATTAAAAGAGGTCGAAGCATTTACTAAAACCGCTAGAGGTATGATTACTCAACCTGACATGCAAGGGATAGAAGAACCAGAAGGCTATGACGAGGTAAGGGGATATGCTCATAATATGGAAGAGGTGAGCGATATTTCCGAGCAATTAAAGGATCAAGGTTATTTAGTCTATTCAGCAGCGGATGAACTGAAAAGTATGGATGTTGTTTTCACTATTGCCAAGGCAGGACTCATTTTTATTGGTACAATTGCCATTATTATTGCTTCCATTGGTATTTATAATACGATGACAATGGCCGTTACGGAAAGAACCCCTGACATAGGTATCATGAAGGCTCTTGGTGCACATCCAAAGAAAATTAAACAAATTTTCTTATTAGAAAGTGGGTATATCGGTATTCTTGGTGCCGTTGTAGGAATAGCTGTAGCTTATCTAATTAGCTTCTTAGTGAATCTATTCCTTCCTGTGATTGTAGAGAACGCCTTTGATGAACAACTACCAGAAGGCTTTCAGTTCTCAGCAATCCCTTGGAGTCTGATTGCCATATCTGTTGCTATTTGTTTGTTAGTTACCATTGTTTCTGGCTTAAAACCAGCAAAACGAGCAACAAAGATAGATGTATTAAAAGCTATGCGCCGCGAGATTTAAAATGATCACCTGTGATCTCTATTTATGGAAGATTCACTTTATATTTTTCCTTTAAAGAAGCTGGGGCCATTTTGACGATTTGCTGTAAAATTAGCGTAGCTACCATTACATCATCGAGCACGCCAAAAAAGAGTAGAAAATCAGGGATTGCATCAAATGGAAATATAATATAACCTACGATCAATAGAATAGAAATCAGCTTCTTTCCTATTGTAATCTCATTTGAAATGAAAAAATCCTTAAAAAATGGAATGGACCGATGAAACTTAAATATAAACATTAAACGACGCCAAAAACGCATGATATTTCCTCCTCCTTCTTGTATTATAAATGATAGCTTAATTTATTGGTATCTATCTACTCTAGCGAAAAAACCAGCGGAGATCTTAACAATCCGCTGGTTTTTGTTTAATTAGTTTTTCTTTTTGCTGCCTTTTCCCGTTCACTCTTATTTAAAATTTTCTTACGGAGACGAATAGATTCAGGTGTTACTTCACAATACTCATCATCATTTAAGTACTGGATAGCCTCTTCTAATGATAACGTGCGTGTTTTTCGTATCGTTGCCGTTTGATCCTTTGTTGCGGATCGAACATTCGTTAAATGCTTCTCTTTTGTAATATTAACCGTAAGATCATTCTCGCGATTATGCTCCCCAACAATCATACCTGCATACACTTCTGTCCCAGGATCGACGAAGATAATGCCGCGATCCTCTAAGTTCATAATTCCATAAGTGGATGCTTTACCATTTTCTAATGCGACCAGAACACCTTCACGTCTTCCGCCAACCTGACCTTTTACAAATGGCGCATATTCTTCAAAGGTATGGTTGATAATTCCATATCCTCTAGTTTGGGTCATAAACTCTGTTGCATATCCAATCAGCCCACGAGATGGTACTCGAAATTCCATTCGAACTTGTCCATTCCCATGGTTGACCATATCAACCATTTCTCCTTTACGAGTACCAAGAGATTCCATGACAGGGCCAGTATAATCCTCAGGAACATCAATCTGAACGCGTTCAATCGGCTCACATTTTACTCCATCTATTTCTTTAATAATGACCTCTGGCTTGGATAGCTGAATCTCATAGCCTTCTCTACGCATATTTTCTACCAAAATAGATAAGTGAAGCTCGCCACGTCCAGAAACTATCCATGCATCAGGAGAAGCGGTTGGATCTACTCTTAAGCTTACATCTGTTTCTAATTGGGACATTAAACGCTCTTCGATTTTTCTTGAAGTAATATGCTTACCTTCTCTTCCAGCGAAAGGACTATTGTTTACAACAAACGTCATTTGCAGGGTCGGTTCGTCAATACGAAGGGTTGGTAGTGCTTCCTGGTTCTCTATTGGACAAACCGTTTCCCCGACGTTAATGTCCTCCATCCCGGCAACTGCTATAATATCTCCCGCCTTTGCTTCTTCTATCTCTACGCGCTTTAGACCAATAAAGCCAAACAGTTTTGACACACGGAAGTTTTTGACCGTTCCATCTGTTTTCATTAAAGCTACCTGTTGCCCCACTTGAATCGTTCCTCGGAATACACGGCCAATACCGATACGTCCTAAATAATCGTTATAGTCGAGTAAGGTTACTTGAAACTGTAGTGGGTCATTTTGATTATCTATCGGTGCAGGAATATGCTCTAGTATCGTATCAAAAATCGGCTGCATTGTTTCCTCTTGAGCATCAGGTTCATAGCTGGATGTTCCGTTCAATGCAGAAGCATAGACAACAGGAAATTCTAGCTGATCATCATCTGCACCAAGCTCAATGAATAAATCTAACACCTCATCTACTACTTCACTAGGTCGTGCATTTGGTCGATCAATCTTGTTTAATACAACAACTGGACGTAGCTTTTGTTCAAGTGCTTTCTTTAAAACAAAACGGGTTTGGGGCATACAGCCTTCAAAGGCATCGACAACTAACAACACCCCATCCACCATTTTCATGATTCGTTCCACTTCACCACCAAAATCCGCATGTCCAGGCGTATCTAAAATATTTATATGTGTATCCTTATAATTAATGGCTGTATTTTTAGCTAAGATTGTAATTCCGCGTTCTTTTTCAATATCATTCGAATCCATTGCTCGCTCCGCTACTTGCTCATTTTCACGGAAGGTTCCAGAATAATGGAGCAATTGGTCTACCAAAGTTGTTTTTCCATGGTCTACGTGGGCAATGATTGCAATATTGCGAAGATCTTCTCTTACCTGCGTCATCTCATTCTCTCCTCTTAATGATGCGTTCAATAGTTTAACAACTTAATGATTATAACATAAAAGGAAGTAAATACTACAATTTAATCGGTATTTTTTTGAAAATTTACGAACCGAATTTGGAATACAGCTCCACCTTCCTCATGATTAGTTGCTCGAATACTTCCACCAGAGCGTTCTACAATTGCTCTAGCAATCGCTAAACCAAGCCCTGTTTCTCCATCTTCTCCTTTTACAAAGCGATGAAATAGTTTGGTTAACAGTTCCTCTTCAATACCCTCTCCGTCATCTCTTACTTCCATAATAACCTGTTTATTCTTAGCATAAACACTAACCTCTACTTTATGAGTCGCATGCCTAATTCCATTTGCTACAATATTCATTACTGCTTGCAGCATTTTATCATAATCAAAATAGACCATATATGGAACAGAATTCTTTAGTTCTATTGATATATTTTTTTCATTGGCAATCGGTACTGCTCGGGCCATGACTTGCTCAATGAATTCCTGTAAGTTAACTTGCTCTTCCTCATAAATATTGGCCTCACTATCGAGCTTTGCTAGCAATATAATTTCATTAATAATTTTTTTCAAACGGTTTATTTCTTCAATCATGACATTTAAACCGCGCTTTGCTTCCTCTCCTTCAAATATGCCGTCCTTAATCCCTTCAGCATATCCTTGGATGGTCATTAAAGGGGTTTTCAGCTCATGACTAGCATTCTGGAAAAAGTGTCGTTGTGTCTGTATAAAGCTATTCAATTCATTCGCCATATCTCTGAGGCTCTGCTCTACTTCTTTAATTTCTCCAGTTGCTTTGATTTCTTCCATCTCACTAAAATTTCTCTTTTCGATTTTCTTTAACTGATGCCTTAACTTTGTCAGTGGTGTGACTAACTTCGTTGTTAAATAGTGACTAAGAAGCACAGCGACCGCGATTCCAATGAAAAAGATTAAGAGCAGCCTTTCCATTATAATTTGTCTAACTTCTTGTAGGTCATCCAATGGTGTTAATAATACCAAGTGCTGAGTAGATACAGCACCATAAAAGGGGATGATCGATACAACGTATTTTTCGTTACCGTTTTGCCATAATGGTTGTTCCGCCTTGTCCATATCATAGCGGTCCACCCATTTTTCAATCACTTGAAGATCTGCTATTGAAGTAAAAATGATTTGGTCTGAACCTTCGTCATACGCAAAAACCTGCAAGCTATATTTATCTAACATTTCTGCTAAACGCTGTACATTATACGTACTGTTTAAATCTTCATATAGTAAAAAATTTACGATTAATTCTCCTTTATCCTCTAATTGGCGTTGTTCATCCTGAATTAACATTTGAAGCATTTGAGAATAGAGGGTGATTCCCGTTACCGTCATGATGACAATTAAAAGAGTTGTAAATGCTATCGTTAATTGGTATTGAAGCTTCATGATTGCTCCTCATCAATATGCAATCGATAACCATAGCCCCAGACGGTTTCCACTGGTAGCCCTTCTAATTTTTTTCTAAGCCTTTTTACAAGATCATCGACGGCTCTATCACTGCCAAAATAATCCTCTCCCCAAACTAAGGAGAGCAGCTCTTCTCGTGCAAAAGCACGATTAGGCCTTTTAGCAAAGATTTCAAGCATATCAAATTCCTTTGTGGTTACATCTATTTCTTGATCCCTCCAGAACACCTGTCTTGCAGCTTGGTCCATCTTCAAATCATCGATCTCCACAGTATTCGTTTTTTTCTGAACCATAGGACTATTCTCTAAGCGTTTAAATAATCGCTTTACTCGAGCAACTAATTCCCTTGGACTAAATGGTTTCGTGAGATAATCATCACTTCCTAGCTCCAATCCAAGAATCTTATCAACCTCTTCATCTTTTGCTGAAATAATGATAATAGGTACTTCACTTCTTGCACGAATTTTCTTACATAATTCATAACCATCCATCCCTGGTAGCATAATATCCAATATCCACATGTTAGGCTGTTGCTTTTTCGCATTTTCCCATGCGTCCTCTGCTGTTTCCATCATGGTTACTTGATAGCCTTCTTTTATTAAATACGCTTTTACGATATCCCGAATATTAGGATCATCCTCCACGATATATATATGCTGGTTCAAGATGCAACCACCTTTCTAATAACAGATTAATTTTTTGGTTTTGGGGTATAAAGTACATAGAGCCCCTATAAAGGAATATATCATTAACTTATTTTCGCACATTCTCTAAAAAAAATTAAGTGACGGTTTTCTGCTATTCTTACACAGATTTTCTACATTTGTCACATGATTGTTCCGTAACTCTCTTTTATAATAAGGTTACAATCCAAAAATAATCAACTGAACAGAAAGGTGGGAACACAATGGATGAAAACGAAAAGCAAGAAATAAATGAAGTAAAAACCGAAAATAGCAATCATAAATCGAAGGATAAAAATTTTGGCGGCATGCTACTCAGTGGTATTGCAGGGGGATTAATTGTTGCCCTTTTTAGTGGTGGTATCTTCCTATCTATACTAAATGATGAGGATAACCAAGCACAATCTGCACAAACAGAACAAGATATAAGTGAAGAAACACAACAGGAAACGAACGATAATAAAGAATCTGTTCCAACATCCAATGTATCAAATGAAAACATCGACTCCTTGAGTGAAGCAATTAATCGAGTATCAGATGCTGTCGTAGGGGTATCTAATATACAACAAACGAGTTTGTGGGAAGAAACGGATGCAGCTGGTACTGGTTCTGGAGTAGTCTATAAAAAAGAAGGAGAATATGCATACGTCGTTACCAATAATCATGTTGTCGAAGGAGCTCAAGAAGTAGAGGTTATTCTTACTAATGGGGAGAAGGTTCCAGCAGATGTTCTCGGTAAAGACTCTCTAACAGATTTGGCGGTACTACGAATATCCAGTGAGCAAGTAGAAACTGTTGCCCCACTCGGCTCATCAGGAGAACTAACAGTTGGGGAAACAGCTATTGCAATCGGTAACCCATTAGGAACAGAATTCGCGGGCTCTGTAACAAGGGGTATCATTAGTGGACTAGAACGTGCCGTTGATGTTGACTTAAACCAGGATGGTTCTCCAGATTGGACAACTCAGGTTATTCAAACAGATGCTGCCATCAATCCAGGAAACAGTGGTGGTGCTTTAATTAATTCCGATGGTGAAGTAATTGGTATTAATTCAATGAAAATCGCCTTAGATGCTGTGGAAGGGATTGGATTTGCGATCCCAATTGATGATGCTAAGCCAGTAATCGAGCAATTAGAAACAGATGGAGAGGTTACTCGTCCATTCATCGGTATTAGTGCCGTTGATTTAAATACCGTGCCAGAACAACATAAACAGGGAACATTGAATTTAGATGAAGATGTCGAAAATGGAGTAGTCTTAGCAAAGGTTCAAGTTGGATCGCCAGCAGAAGAAGCAGGCTTACAAAAATATGATGTCATTACGAAAATTAATGATAAAGAAATTACGTCCATGCTTGAATTAAAAACCTATTTGTATAACAATACAAACATTGGTGATGAAATCAACATAACGTACTATCGTGATGGTAAAGAGGATACGACTACACTGAAGCTAGCCGAACAAGAAGAGCAACAGTAATCAAAGAAAAATCCGAGCAGTGCTCGGATTTTTTATTTTCCATGCTCAAAGCAATAACGAGTAGTTGGTGCTGCAAGAAGTCTTTCTTCCTTGATCTTTCTCCCGCATTCCTGACAAAGGTCATATGTCCCGTCTTTCATAGCTTGTAGCGCTTGGTCAATTTCCTCTAATTCTTGCTTCTTCCGTTCATTTAACGTAATTTCTTTTTCTCTTTCAAACAATTCTGTTCCCATATCTGCTGGATGGTTGTCGAAGGTGGACAATTCTCCAACAGTATCCTCTAATGATTGCTCGAGGCCATCATCTTTATTTTCAAGTAGCTCCTTCTTCCTTTTTTCCAGCATGCTTTTACATTCCTTCCAAATATCTTGTGTCATGATTTATCTCCTCCTATTGCATATATTCCACTTTCGCTATCATAAAAAACATTATTGTAGCGGCCATCCCACCATGATAAAGTAGAAGAAAAAGGAGATGGAATGCTCAATGAACAAAACGATTGGTTTTATTGGTATTGGTGTGATGGGAAAAAGTATGGCGAGGAATTTAATGCAGGAAGGCTACCATGTACAGATTTTCACAAGAACAAAAGAAAAAGCCAGTGATCTAGTAGAACAAGGAGCGATCTGGAAGAACAGTGTAACAGCATTATCTACATCATCAGATATCATTATTTCCATTGTTGGCTACCCTTCTGATGTAGAAGAAATTTACTTCGGAGAAAATGGGATTATCCAAAATGCAAGCACCGACACCTATATAATTGATATGACAACTTCTAATCCAAAGCTTGCCAAAAGGATTGCGGAAGCTGCAGAGGAAAAAGGGTTACACGCTCTAGATGCACCTGTCTCTGGTGGTGATATCGGCGCAAGGAATGGCTCACTAGCGATTATGGTAGGTGGGAAACAGAAAGACTTTGATGCCATGCTACCTATTTTTGAAATAATGGGAGAAAACATTGTTCTTCAAGGTCCAGCTGGTGCTGGCCAGCATACGAAAATGGCTAATCAAATCACAATTGCTTCCAACATGATTGGTGTAACAGAAGCGATAATGTACGCGAAAAAAGCTGGACTAGATCCTACTCGAGTATTAGAAAGTATTTCAACAGGGGCAGCAGGGAGCTGGTCGTTATCCAACCTAGCACCTCGAATGATTAACGGGGATGATCAACCAGGATTTTACATCAAGCATTTTATTAAAGATATGAAAATTGCGCTTGAGTCTGCTAAGGAAATGGATTTAACCACTCCAGGACTTGAATTATCGTTAAAGCTGTATACAGAGCTAGAGCAAGCTGGAGAAGGCGACAAAGGAACGCAAGCATTGATGAAGTGGTTTGAGCAAGGATAATGTGGAGTATGACTCCTCCTACTAGCATTGTGAAGAGAGAAAAAACATGATAGAATAAAGTGTTGCAAGATAATAAAAGTATAAACCAACCTAAACACATTTATATCTTGCAAATATGAATTGATAGGTGGTAGAAAGAATGGAAAAAAAGGAAAAGTACCAAGTATTATTGTACTATCACTATGTAGATTTGGAGGATCCAGAAGGCTATGCAAGTGAGCACTTAAAGTTCTGTAAGGAATTAGGACTTAAAGGCCGTATTCTCATTGCACATGAAGGTATTAATGGAACAGTTTCCGGTACCGTCGAGCAAACGAATACGTATATGGAGACAATGCATAATGATCCTCGATTTAAGGACATGGTGTTTAAAGTAGATGAAGCAGATGGACATGCCTTCAAAAAAATGCACGTTAGACCTCGCCCAGAGTTAGTCACCCTACGTCTTGAAGAGGATATTAATCCAAGAGAGACAACTGGAAAATATTTGTCACCACAAGAATTTTATGAAGCTATGCGTGATGAGAATACAGTAGTCTTAGATGCTCGTAACGATTATGAATATGAGCTAGGTCATTTCCGTGGAGCGATTAGACCTGATATCGAAACATTTCGAGAGCTTCCTAAATGGGTGGAGGAAAACAAAGATAAATTAGAAGGTAAAAAGGTTCTAACCTATTGTACTGGTGGAATCCGTTGTGAAAAGTTCTCTGGTTGGCTTGTAAAACAAGGATTTGAGGATGTCGGACAATTACATGGCGGTATCGTAACGTATGGTAAAGATCCAGAAGTTCAAGGGGAGCTTTGGGATGGACAGCTTTACGTATTTGATGAACGTATTTCTGTACCAGTAAATCGCAAAGAACATGTCGTTGTTGGAAAGGATTATTTTGACGGGGAACCTTGTGAACGCTATGTGAATTGCGCAAATCCTGAATGTAATCGACAAATGCTATGCTCAGAAGAAAATGAACACAAATATATGCGCGGCTGTTCTCATGAATGCCGTACCCATCCTCGTAATTTATATATCGCGGAACATAACCTAACAGAGGAAGAAATCCAAGCACGCCTTGATCGTATTGCCGAAGAAGATGGGGTTACACAAGAATAATAGTCTGAAAGATGTTTCCTTTTTAATGAAAGGAAGCATCTTTTTTCTTATTTGGTTATAATAATGACAGTAACGAAATAAGAAAAGTGGTGATATGATGGATCTCTATTTATATGCATTACTAACGTTTTTTTATGTAGTGTTATGGATTGTTGTGATACGTCAAGCGCAATGGATTGGATGGGGATCGCTGCTAAATGTTATTCTCCTAGTTATTGTTGGTTTAATCTATGACAATGGAATACTAACAGTAGGGCGTTTCATTGGAGAAAGTAGTTGGTTGGAGAAATGGAATGAATTAAGATATTGGCTCCATGCATTCTTTACACCACTTCTTGTGTTATATTCATATGCAGTTTTAAAAAGGATAAACGTTCATTTTGCTCAACATTCCCTTGCCAAATTAGCGACTTTTCTGATCACAGCTTGTTTAATTTTAGCGGAAATAATTGGTATACTAACGATTGATTTAGAGCCAGTATGGGAATATGGCATTCTCAGTTATCAAGAGACAGAGGATCGATTGCCGATTATGGTTATTGCAATTAGTATCATCCTACTTTTAACCTCTATTATTGTTTGGCGAAAAACTGGATTCTATCTTTTCTTTGTTGGTTGCTTGATTATTAGTGTTACCAGCATTGTTCAATTACCTATCCCCACAAAGGCAATGACGAATATAGGTGAAGCAATATTGCTACTTTCTCTCGTTTTAACGAATTACTATCTGTTTAGAACTTCTGATTAAACAATTTTTGCTTCCTTATGCTAATCTTATAGTAAGGAGGCTTTTTTATGTCTATATATGATTTCAAGGTTGAAACAGTAAAGGGAAAAGAAAAGGAATTAGCTGAGTTTCAAGCGAAGGCAGTACTTATCGTCAATACAGCAAGTAAGTGTGGCTTCACCCCTCAGTTCGATGGTCTAGAAAAGCTATATCAGAAGTATAAGGAAGAAGGATTAGAGATACTAGGCTTTCCTTGCAATCAATTCATGAATCAAGAGCCTGGTTCGAGTGAAGAGGCAGAGGAATTCTGTCGATTAAACTTTGGAGTTTCCTTCCCGATGTTTGCCAAAATTAATGTTCGCGGCAAAGATGCACATCCATTATATAAGTATTTAACGAAAGAGGCTCCAGGCATCGTGTCTGACCAAATCAAATGGAATTTCACAAAATTTCTCATCGATCAAGATGGCAATGTAGTAAAACGATATGCTCCAAAAACAGAACCAGAGAAGATAGAAGATGATATTAAAACATTACTTAATAAGTGAGTTGTATGAGTTTTTGTCAAAGGGGAATTGGTGATTCCTCTTTGGCGCTGTAAATTTCATATCGAAAGTGAAAGCAGATGTAAAGTGATTGGGGTGAACCAATTATATATTGGACAGATATGGGTTCGTCACCATTTATTCTGTCCTTTATCTGATTTTATTGGACACTTCTAGATGCAGCACCACGCATTTTGTCTGATATCCGATTATATTCGACACCTCTAGATGCGATACCTCCCATTTTCTCCGATATCCAAAATGTGCGTTTTTTCAAACGTATAAAAAAGTGTGACGAGATTGATTTATCCGCCACACTGCCATTGTGCTCTATTCAATATCTTTCAACAGATTAGCCATTTCAATTGCTGATATCGCTGCCTCTGCCCCTTTGTTTCCTGCTTTTGTTCCTGCACGTTCGATTGCTTGCTCGATGGTGTCAGTAGTTAGAACACCAAAAATGACTGGGATTCCTGCATCCATAGAAACACTTGCTACCCCTTTTGACACTTCATTGCTCACATAATCAAAGTGTGGCGTAGAGCCCCGAATAACCGTTCCTAATGTAACTACGGCATCATATTTACCCGTTTCTACCATTTTTTTCGCGACAAGCGGAATCTCAAATGCTCCTGGAACCCAAGCTACTTCTACATCTTCTTCAGCAACACCGTGTCTTCTAAATGCATCTTCTGCACCACTTAGCAGTTTCCCGGTAATAAATTCATTAAATCTTCCTACAACGATACCAACCTTTAAACCTGTACCAACTAAATTACCTTCATATATTTTCCCCATGTTAAATTCCTCCCCCATCTCGGTTACTTTCAATGTGTAATAAATGATCAAGCTTTTCTACTTTCGTTTGTAAATATTTTTCATTATTCTTATTAGCGGGTATTTCAATCGCTTTTCGTGCTACTAATTCTAAACCATATTCCTTCATGCTTGAAAGCTTGCGAGGATTATTTGTTAATAAATGAATTTTCCCGACACCTAAATCTCTTAAAATTTGAACACTTATGGCATAATCGCGAAGATCATCTGGAAAGCCTAGCTGATGGTTTGCTTCCACTGTATCGTAGCCTTCCTCTTGAAGCTTGTATGCCTTCATTTTATTAATTAACCCAATGCCTCGGCCCTCTTGGCGCATATACACTAACACACCGCGTCCTGCTTTTTCGATTTCTTCTAACGCTTTTTTAAGCTGTGGGCCACAGTCACATCGCTGCGAACCAAATGCATCACCTGTTAAACATTCAGAGTGGACACGGACAAGGGTTGGCTCATCAGGTGTTAATTCCCCTTTATATAAGGCGACATGCTCCTTACCAGTATATTTTTCTGTATAAGCAACAAGCTTAAATTCACCATAAGCTGTTGGCATATTTACTTCTGTTTCTTTCGTGATTAATTTATCATATCTCTTTCGGTATTGAATCAACTCTTGAATGGAGACCATTGGCATACTGTGGATTTCAGCAATTTTTTCTAAATCATCCTGTCTAGCCATAGTGCCATCTTCATTCATAATTTCGCAAATAACTGCAACCGGTTTTGAATTGGATAAACGGGCTAAGTCAATGGCTGCCTCGGTATGTCCAGATCGTTCCAAAACTCCTGCATTTTTTGCAATTAAAGGAAATACATGCCCTGGACGTTTGAAGTCATAAGCAGTCGTTGTTTCATCGACTAACTTTTCAATCGTTAACGATCTTTCATGAGCGCTAATCCCTGTATGAGTGGTATGATAATCAATGCTCACTGTAAAATTGGTGCCATGATCATCTGTATTACGTGCTACCATTGCACCTAATTGGAAACGATCGGCATAATTTTGGGACATAGGTGTGCAAATCAATCCACGTCCTTCTTTTGCCATAAAATTAATAATTTCAGGTGTTACTTTTTCCGCTAGTGCAACAAAATCTCCTTCATTCTCACGGTCTTCATCATCTACAACGATCACAATTTCACCTTTTTTTAATGCTTCTATTGCTTCATCTACTGAATGTTTCATTATTGGCCCCCTAAAAACCCAATTGCGTCAATTTCTCTTCTGTTATTCCTTGTGGCTGTTGATGGGAGGAACGAAGTAATCGCTCCATATATTTTGCTAACATATCATATTCCACATTCACGATATCCCCTTGTTTTTTATCACCTAGAATGGTCGCTGCTTGTGTTTCTGGAATTAAGGAGATAGTGAACCCATTATCGTCTACTCCAAATACAGTTAATGAAGTGCCGTCTACGGCTACTGATCCCTTTAGAGTCACATAATGTGTTTCCGGGACAGTGATGTAATAATATTTTGCATTATCTTCGATCCAAGTTCGTTCGATTGTACCAACTGCATCGACATGTCCTGACACAAAGTGACCACCAAATCTTCCGTTTGCATGCATGGCGCGCTCTAAATTAACCATGGACTGTGCTTTTAGTGTGGATAAAGAGGAGCTACGAAATGTTTCAGGTATGACGTCTACTGTAAACCACTCCTTAGTGAAGTTAGTCACGGTTAAGCAAACACCATTTACGGAAATACTATCGCCAATCGCCACATCCTCTGTCACTTTTTCGCCTTGAATCTTCAGTTGTAATGCTTGATTGGATTGTTTAATCATTTCAATTTTACCCTTTTCTTCGACAATACCAGTAAACATTAGAATCCCCCTTTTGGTTTTGCAATAATCTTCAGATCTGGTCCCAGCTTCTCAAAATCAATGAAAGTTAATTCCTTTGCATCTTCCATCCAGTGTGGCGAATTCCCTGCTATAACAGATCTAGCATCCTGGCCACCTAAAAGCTTTGGTGCAATATACCAATGACATTCATCTACGAGGTTCTCCTGTAGAAAGGCTTGATGGATGGTTCCGCCACCTTCGACATATAATGATTGAATTTTATTTTGTGCTAATTCGTTCATGACATCTTCTAATTGAATATCTTCTGTTTTTAACTGAACCACCTTGATGTGAGGATGTTTTTCTTGAAAAGTAATCGGATCTGCTTCATTTCCGCAAAAAACCCAGGTAGTTGCTTCTTTATCATAGATCGCAAATTCCTCTTGCAATGATAGCTTAGTATCAAGGATAATCCGAATTGGATTTTTTCCACCTTGAGGTAAGCGAGTTGTCAGGCTTGGATTATCAGCCCCGACCGTTCCCTTGCCAACTAATATCGCATCATGCTTATGTCTTTCCTTATGCACATCTAGTCTAGCTTCGGCTGATGTGATCCATTTACTATCCCCTGTCACTGTCGCTGTCTTCCCATCCAATGTCATCGCTGCTTTTAAGGTGATAAATGGTCGTTTTTTATTCATAAAATGAAAGAAGTGCTTATTCAATTGGAGCGCTCTTTCTTCATATAATCCTACTTCCACTTCGATTCCTGCTGCTTCAAGAATTGCTACCCCTTTTCCAGCTACCTTTGGGTTTGGATCAACCGATGCGATATAAGCCTTTTTAATTCCCTTCTCTACTAGCAATTCCGCACATGGAGGAGTTTTGCCATAATGGGCACAAGGCTCTAACGTTACATAGATATCAGCACCTTTTGCCTTTTCACCAGCCTGTGCGATAGCATGGACCTCTGCATGCGGTTCTCCTGCCTTTAAATGTGTACCAACCCCAAGCAGTACACCATCCTTGACGACAACCGCTCCAACAGACGGATTTGGACTAGTTTGACCAGTAGTAGCTTCGGCCATCGTTAAAGCGAGCTCCATCCATTCTTCCTTTGTTCTCACTTCATCACCTTCTATATTAAAATAAGAAAAGCCCTAGGATAATGACCCTAGGGCTGGATAGTCTTTCATTCATAGCAAAGAAGCCTTGAATTAATCAAGAAATTTTCGACAGAATCAGCAATAAACAATGCTTATTCCATAGAAAAAATAACCACTTCTCCACCATTCCTTTTCCCATCCAGACTTTCACTGTCGGCTTTGGAATTTCACCAAATCCACCTTCACATTTAATGAAAATGATCCGGGTCACGGACTAAAAGCTCCTTAGCTTATCACCGTCGGTCGGGAATTACACCCTGCCCCAAAGGAATACATGCGTTTATTTAGTTAGTGTTTTTATTATATAGAATCTTGAAATGATTTGCAAAAAATTAGCTTATACATGGTCATTTGTGCGAGCATTTTAATCGCTTGTT